>Ga0315908_10001384_pt1 | contig 18252 bp, 15 predicted proteins | sample LakEriMetagenome_12_FD_203520 | JGI IMG/M metagenome (GOLD analysis project Ga0315908, IMG submission 203520) | Freshwater fungal communities from buoy surface, Lake Erie, Ohio, United States - Buoy 4 MA124 | ecosystem: Environmental > Aquatic > Freshwater > Lake > Lake biofilm | place: USA... | reverse complement strand
TTGGGTTTAAGTTTATCTACTAAAAGAGGATTAGATGTATCCTAGACATTAAATACCCTGATATAATGATCAAGAGAAGTAGTGACCAACATATTAGAAAGTTTAAGGTTAGTGGAGACAGAAGTGACAGGAGATGGACTAGGCTGAAAGTAAATGAGTTTATCAAGACTGAATTTCCTGGCATCAATAAGACAGACAAATCCACTCTCAAGACTGACCCACAAATGATTAGGATTTGTTTAATGCCATTGAACACTCTCAACCTCTGAGTCCAACTTATGATACATCTAATTACCTTAAACTCTCACATCCATTAAACACAACTGTTTGTCAAAACCAGCACTCAACAATATTGCCTCTTCTTAAGGATTAAACTTCACTTATTACACTTTATCACTGTGATTATTATAAGTAAATACTGATTTCCCTTTCTATAAATCCCATAGTTTTATTGTGCTATCTGCAGAACCACTGCATAAAATATTCTGACGAAATTAGTTCAATGATAAACATAATACACTATCAGTATGACTATCTTTTTTATCTTCATTTTTATTACTCTTCTTCTTTTTTTTCTTCTCAGGATTTAGATAATTTGCAGGTCGATTCTCACCCAGTGTTAGTTCCGGCTCTATTGCATTCATCAAATCCATGTCCCATATTTCTATTTCACTGTTGAATGTACCCACCCCTATAAAACACCCCTTTTCATATATTTATTATTATTATTATTATTATTAATCTTTAAATTGACATCCTATAAACTCCAAACATAAAGGGAAACTTGATAACTCCACTTCATGATGAACATATAAATTGAACTTTTCTTTCTCATAAATATACATTTCCAAAGAACTAAATTCGTTTTCCACTTTCCCACAAACTATTATTCCGTCTGACTTTTTTATTTGGTAATCTTCTTTCTCTTCTTCACTTAAATCTTCAAATTCATCAGGATAAGCCTCTTCTTCACTCATTTCTTCTTCTTCTCCTTATTCGTCATTTTTCTTTTCCTTTTTATTTTTCATTCTCCCTAATTCTGCCGAAAATACTGGCATTTCATCTTCTAACATTTCCAATTCCTCTTCTTCTAAATCTTCTTTTTTTATTTCATATTCTTTTGGCTGACTTTTTGCAAATCCTTTTGGAATCCAACATATTGAGCTAATAATACTTTGACTCTCCATTCAATATTATAGATATTTTTGTTATTTTATATTGTAATTTATAAAAATAATTATTATTTATATATGACTATTATATATAAATATTAATCAAATTCTATAAATATAAAATTAAAGATAACAATAATAATAATAATTTTAATTTAAAAATAGAACAAATAATTTTTTTTAATTTAAACTATATTTTCAATAAAATTATTATAAAATATTGTAAAAATAATTTTTTTATTATTATTATTATTATAAAAAAATCGAATTATTATTAGAATGTAAAAAACTAAATATTCGATAAAAATAAGAATAATAGAAGCTAGAAATTTAATGCTTAGAGATGACGGAGTAGAAGAAACTCCTAATCCTTTCATTTAAATAAGAGTTTGCAATACACATATTTAATAGACTAAAGTTTAATATGGAAAACTTAATGCAAATTTTGATGAATGTATAATATTTGATAATCTTTTTCTTTCTAAAAAAGAATTTGAAGAAGGAGAAATAATACTAAGAATAATGCATAAAGGACCATTCTACAGATTTGGACCAGATTTAATTGGCGAATATGCAATGAACATTCCCAGTATTTATAAAAAACCAAATCATTAAGTAAGAGATCTGTGGGCCCCTATTACAAGAAGCACAAAAGCAAAAGTGTACAATATATATATATAACATATTCTAGTATTTTTGGTTATGTCTAGTTCGACGTAATGATAATAGGAGAAGGAGACAATATGCCCGCTTACGACATGGAAAAGCAGGACAACAATTAAGATGAAGGAGATAATGAGCAAGAAATTGATTATGATTTATTAGAAAACCTAACATTGGGATAGCCGAAACTGGATCTGAAATAACATTTGTTAATCATAAGTATTTACAAAGGAGACTGCATTTAACAGAACTACAAACTAACATAATCAGTTGATCCTTGAATCGAATTATTCTTTAATGGGTTTCCTTGTAAAACCGAGAATGGAGGAAATCAGTATCCAGAATGGAACATGACTTATGAAATTCCTTTCAAAATGCCTTGTTTAAGTGATAGAATTAACATGAGACTATATACTTAAAGTATGCTAGGTTCTTGATTCCTGTCTTACTAAAGTTTATCTCTATAATAACTAATGCAAAACATAATGCCCGCGACTTGGATAAACTTTTATGGGACAGGAGATGACAATGAATCAGCATTGGACTTGATAAAGGGAAAGAAGATGAATGCGAAATATACTCAGGATAATATGTGGAATGGGAGAGTGATGGTAAGTGCTTATGTAAAAAATGCTAATAATCCTGAGTTCAGGAAAAAGGGAGCCAATTAAGTTAGACCTCCTGAAAATACTGATTATATGATGTGGTTTGATATTTATGAAGTTACTGGAATTGACAGTGAATTGTTGTATGGAGATGTACAGTGTGGTAGTTATAGAATACCTTTCGGACCTGGCAAGAAAAAGAGTGGTAAGAGTCTCCCTAGATTTGTATGGGATGATACTGGCAAAATGCCCAATATCAGTATGCTATTCCCCAAGGATGATAAGCAATTCCCAGACACTTTTATCAATCTCTATATGGAAGGAGGCTATATGGGAGGTATTATTATATAAAAACATTATTTAAACACTATATATCAAAATTACATATAACCATTACATTATAAATATTATTTATCAAACTTAAATTTTTATATTTTTATGTATTATTATGATTTGAATTTTATTAAATATATTATTAAGGATAGTAAAGAGTAGCATTTTTAAGATTAGACTCAAAAGAGTACCTTAAAAAAGGTCCAGCAGTAAAAGTGTTATGGTAACAATTGACTTATATAAATCCTGAGAAGGACTAAACTAAAAAACCATTTATACTATTCTCAATGAACATTGGTTATAAAGCAGCATTCAAAAACAGACCAGTACGTTATTCTGCTAAAAAAGGGAAATATGAAATATGGTGCCACATAATAAACTCAAAAAACCTTCCCTTCTGTGACAGCAACGCTCGGACTAATGCTAAGATCGGAATAACAGTAAATGGAAACACAAAATATAGCAAAACGATATCTGGATAAATGAGTCCCTTTTGGAATGAGTTGGTGAAATTTAGAACAAGACTACCCAACAAGTTGGAGTTATCTAATGATATTGAGTTAAATCTAGTACACGAGAGTATTCCTAATGATACTGTCTTGGGAATTTTTAAGATCAATCCGTCATAAATGGTCTTGGCCAAAACATAAAGTGATGATCTCCCTCAACCCAATTGGTTCTATTTTGTTGATAAGGGTAATTATACTGGAGGAGCCATTTATTGTTCTTTTCTCTTGCATAAACTCACTAATCTTTAAAAAATCAAAAAACCAAAGTTAAAACTCCCACCCACCAAAAAGTGTGATATCAGAATCATGATTCTAGGTATTAAAATTATTCTTTATTTACATTTAATTATGATTTATTATTCATTAAATAGGGACTAGAAAAATAGAAAACCACTTGTTCTTTACTGTGAATCAACCTTAAGTTAAACTAAACTACTGCACTTACAACAACACAAAAAAGATGGTAGAATTCGAAACAGAAATAGGGTCAAGATAGGTCAATGAAATAGGAGATCCTCACCATAATTTCAAATACTTCTTTTAAAAAGGTGAAATTGAAATACCAGAAAATGGAAACTACTGTCCAAATCTAGAAATTTGAGTAGAAAATTCGTTTTCTTTAATGGGAACATCAACAGTGGGAGCTTGTTCAATAAATTTATAGAAGTTTTCCCCATTTACAAGCGAAAAGTAAAAACAAGCATTAGCAAGAGAATTCGAAATAATAAACGAGGATCCTGAAATTAGGAATAGAGAATTAATTGTGAATGAGGAACAAGAAAAGTTAAATGAATCATTACAAATGGAAGATATTCAGAATATCCTAAATGGAAAAGAGGTGAAAGAAAGGATAGTAGTGGTCGATAATATTTATGATAATATAAAGTTGTTAAGTATGGATATTAATGAAAGTAATTATCATTATGGAGACATCTGTTCCTTGAAAAGTCTTTATGTTAAAACTGATGATAAGACTGATGCTAGTACCGTTTAAAACAGGAATGATTTGCTTAAGTATATAGATTTAGAGAATTAGGAAAAAGTATTAGATTGGAAGTTAGGTGAAAATGATTTTTCAGCTATTGATAGGTTATTAATTATATCATTATTTATTTAATAGAACTGAAATTTAAGGCACTTATGAATAGGAGTTTCCTAATAATTAACTCATCTTTGAAACATTTGCTCTATATAAAAACAGTGGAGGTTATGTTAGATGTGGAGAAATTAAAATGATCATTTAAATCACGGAAAAAAAATATTATACTCAAAATGAAATTCTTATAATGAAAGCATAAGGTTACTATCATATTTTATTTTAATTAATAAATTTAATTTTAATAATTTATATTAATATATAAATTTATTATTAATAGGGAAGGATCCATAAACAATTGATGATAAATAAATTAATGATTTTATCAAGAAGTATTCAACAAACAAATCTTTAGAGTGTAGAATTTATTTACTTAATGCAAACAATCTTAAGTCAGCTAATTATTTTGATGGAATAATTAATCCTTACATTTGGGTTAAAACTTATTCAGAAGATGAAGAGTTTAAAATGGATAAAAAAATATATAAGAATAATCTAGATCCTGAAATTATGGTATGTTTCAAACTAAATTGTAAAATTCCTGATAACAATTTTGTTAAAATTTAATTTTGGGATAAGGATTTGAAATTTGGAAGAGATGATCTTATTGGAGAATGTGAAATTGATATAGAAAACAGGTTTTATAATTATTTAATCATTATTATTATTTTATTATTATTTTTAATAATGATTATTATTATTATATTAACCAATATTTAAAATAATATTATTTTATATTGAAATATAATATTTAATAAAGGTATTTTCATCCTAAGTACGAATAGATTGTGAAAAAAGATATAAAGTTTGTTCAGATAGAAAAACAGAATCTATATTTGAAAGGAGTAAAGGGTAGAAAAATAAAATATAAATTAAATAAATAAAGATAAAGATAAAAACATATAAAGATAAAATAAAATATAATGTAAAATAATTAAAGGTCCAACTGGAGCTATAAGAATGTGGGTAGAAATTCTTAATTATGAAGAATAATTAAAATACGATATAGTAGAACTTCCACCTCCAACAATAGACAAATACGAAATAAGATTGGTAATCTGGAACACCTTCAACGTATACAAAACTACAAAAAAAATAGATATAAAGGTAAAATGCGCAATCAAAGATGATCTGGAAGGAGAAATAGTAAAAGAAACAGATAAACACATGGGAAGTAAAGAAGGTTTCGGAGAATTTAATTGGAGAATGTTATTTCGAATAATGTTACCGTCCTCATCTCCTAGACTAGTAATGACAATCTTGAACTCTCCTTTAATAGGATCTGACGTAGCAGTGGGAGAGAGTATAGTAGATTTAAGCAAATTATTTAGAGAAACTCATAAAACTAAAGCTGAGAAGAAGTTGCCAAGAACATAAGTAGTTGTCACTGATAAGGGTGAGATGAAAGGAAAGATTGATTGCGAATTGTGGATATTGCCTATGAATTAAAGTGAGCTCAATCCTGTTGGTGAGGAAAGGAAGGAGCCTAATAGGGATCCTTTCTTGCCATATCCTGAAACTGGAAGAAGTTTACTTGATTTCTTTCCTGATATTGATCTTGGTGATCTCTTTGGCTTCTTTGGAATGTTTAAAATGTATGCCATGTATGCCTGTTGTTCTCTAATTGGAGGATATTTTGTTGCTAAGTAAATGGGCTTAGTTTGATTTCATATTTAATCAATCCTTAATTTCATATATATATATTTCATTTTAAACTGTGGTTTATATTTTAACCTACTTAAAAACTTGTATTTCTGTTGTAGTTAAGCTGTTGATTAGAATTATTTGTTTTATCTTGCTATTAAAGTTTTAACAGCTACTATTATGATTAGATTCCTAATTGGAAATTATATTGTGACTTATACTGGTTTTTCACAATTTAATCATAATAATTTTGATGTTCACTTTTTATTTTGGGACAATTATAGTTAGCAGTTTAATAATTAGTGGTATATTCATCAATTTGATATAAATTAGTAACTTTCTTTAATTTAAATTTTTATTTTACATTGAGAGTATCTTCGATAGGAATCAAATCTTTTTTTATTTTTTAAGTAAAAGCAGATTAAAAGTATTCATCAGAATTTAGTTAATTTTGAGACATTTCTATATATACTCTAAATTTATTCTATTTTATTATTTAGTAAATTACTTCAAAATCTCAATCAGAATTAAATATTTCTTAAGGTAATCCTTTTATTAATTTTTTCTTTTATCAATTTATTATTATTTACTTTTTCTTCTTCTTCTTATTCAAATTACTTTTGAATTTCTTGCATTAATTTTTGATCTACTTACATTAAATATAATATAAAATATAAAATATATAGGTATTATGATAAAAATAATCAAGAATGCAAAAATGAAGCAAAATCTAATTGAAATATTTCATAATAAAAAGTATCAACTTCATTACAAAATTAAATTTTAACTTATTTGCATAACTCATCTAAAGGAATTATTTCTATTTATTTTGAATTATTATCTAAAACTTCTTACTTTTATTTGGATTGTAGTATCCCCATATATTATATCAAATAAAAAATACAAGAATTATTATTATTAATATAAAAAAAATTTATTTTTAATAAAAACTAAAATGAACTCACAGCAAAATTAGTAAAAAGTCACTTTCAAAATTATTTTATCATCTGATCCAAAATTACCTTTTAGAACGTAATAATATTTATAATAAATTAGAATCTCAGTTCCTGAAGAAGCTCCATTTTCATCTTGTATTAAATTTGTTGCTGAAGAAGTAATTTTTAAAATAATAAATGTTAAATTGATATAATTAATAAAAAAATATATAATTCAAAATAATAAACACATATATTTGAAAAAACTATTTAAATAAAAATAAAATAAAAACAATAAAAATTATAAGTTTAAAGTTAATCATTCTACTTCTGCAGTTATAAATAACAATGGAATCGGAATCAGTTATAACTAAACAGCAGGTAATAATGAATTTAATAAGATTAGGGAATGTATTTTTAAAGCATGGTGGAGAACTAAGACTGATTCCAAGAGATAGAGTAGGTAGTGTTTGATTATATAAAAATATATTGTTATAAAAATATATATTAATTTTAACGATTTATTATTTAAATGGTTTAATCTAAAAACGATGAAAAAGAAAGAAAAGAAAAAAAGATAGACAAAGAAAAAAAAATTGAAAAAGTGATTCGAAAAAGATACAACATGCACTCAAACCAAATCCAATATTTAATTAAATGGTAAAGAATAAAAAACAAGTGCTGGATTGACTCAGACAAAATCGAATAAAAGAACAGACAGTTGATAAACTATGAAAAATTCCTTAAAGTAATGTTAAGAAATACCAAACAACATAATTTAGTTTAAGGTAATTACATTCTCTTTCCCATTTACGGAGATAAGTAACAATTTGAAAATGATAAACATAATAATCTCATTGTTTCTTAGTATCATCTTATTCTATAATTCATTTTAGAGTTATTAACTTTTAGCCTGTCTTTGAAGATGAAGAACAACAATATCACTCTTCTAATATTTCATAACCTAATTCTAAATCACCTCAAAATCGAAATAGATTCTTTGCTCTTGCTCTTTCTCCTATTACTAAGGTTTAGAGTATTTTCAAAACTATTTATAATTCAGTTGAAAAAAGGGTATTTAAAACTAATGAAAAATAATTGGAAACTATTTATGAGGAATGAATTTACTAAATTTTAATATTTTTACTTTTAAATATATCTTTATATATTTTATACATAAAATAAAAATAATGCAAACCTTCGACAAATAACAAAAACTAACTTTAATATTGGTAGGAAAAAATGATTATTAAGTAAAATAATAATAATGACTATAATAATAAAATAAATAAAATAAAAGAAAATTATAGGTGTAAAGATTTAAAAATACTTGAGATGGAAAGACATAAGTGTTTAATATATAATAGCAAAAAGTAATGAATAACTTAGCTAGATAGAATAAAAAGAACAAGTAACAATAATAAACAGTGTAGAGTTAATGGATAACATAGCTGAGCTTGAAAGACAAATAATATAAATATCATTAGAAAGAGAAATAATGACAGTAGAAATCGAGATGGAACTAGAACAGACAGCTCAGAAAGTAGTACTAATAGAAGGAAAGAAAAAAATGATGAAGATTAGAGGATACATCCAAACAAAGATCGTGATGTTCGTGATCGAACTGCAATACTGTTCATTGGAATAAAAACATAACATCTACCTATCTCGACATGGCAAGAGTCAATACAACCTAGATGACCGCATAGGAGGAGACAGTGCGTTATCTTTATAAGGACAACATTACGCATTCCATCTAAACCATTATTTATAGAAAAACACCCACTCCCCTTTACTGCTCACTTCCTACCTACTTAGAGCTTATTAGACTGCCACTCGACTTTAATTAGGTTAGTCCAATATTATCTAAATGCATGAATTGGATGAGATAGATGCAGGAATTTGTGACTCTATTTCCTATCAAGAGATGGCTGATTATTATCCATAGATTAATTAAGAGAGGGATTTAAATAAACTTTATTATAGATATCCTTAAGGCGAGAGTTATATTGATATGATCAATAGGCTTGATTAAATTATTTTTATTATTGAGAGTCATTCTCATTAGGATATTGTTATTGTTGGTCATCAAGCTAATTTGAGGTGTATTTATGGTTATCTCATGGATGTAAATTTATCCAATATTCCCTATTTGGAAATTCCTTTGCATACTATTATCAAGTTGTAAAAGGATTATAATTCCCTTGATTATAATGTGTCTACCCACTATATCGATGTTTAGCAATTTATAGATTCACAAAATCTTATAAACGACTAAAGTATACCTATTTGATTATTTATATTTATAAGTTATAATCATATTCATTATTCTTCTTTCTTATCTTATTATTAATCATACTATTATTCGTTTATTTATTCTTAATCTTTTTATTATTTAATATTTATTACTTTCATTTTGATTAGTTTTGTTTTCATTATTATTATTATTATCATTTATATTATCATTTTTATTATTATTATCATTGTTATTCTAATTATTATTAATATTATTATCATTAACATTGGCTGAATAAACAGGATTTTGATTTATAAACTTTTCTTCGAATTCATTAGGTTGCAATTAAATAGCATCTTCTAACTCTTTGTATGCTTGCTTTTATATATTTTGAGTTTACTGTAATTTTTATATTAATTCCCATTCTAGTTTTTCCATTTAGACTACTTCATCCATTTTTTATTTTCTTCTTTACTCTTCCTCTTCAAATTATCTTGCAAATTCTTATTACACTAAATATCTTTTTTGTATTAGAAAATTGTCAATCTATATTGAAATATTTATTTAATTTATTTTTTATTTATATATTTAAATATATCAATACCTTTTGTTTCCCTTATTCTTTTGCTTCTTTAACCATTTTTGACTTTATTTATACACTATTCATTTGATTTTTATCGTTTAATTATTTTTTTGTTTTCATTTCTTGTTTTAATTATTTCATTTGCTCATAATGATCAACTTTAACTTGATTCCAAATTTATTTTTTATTTTCTTTTTCTATCATATTTAATTCTTTTTTCTATTTAATCTATTCTTGTTATTTGTATATTAATTCCTATTACATCATTCTTTCTTACTGCTTCTACTCATTTTTCTTTTTTGCTTTATAAATTTAATATGCCTTTCTTTTAGTATCTTCAATCTTTTTGATAGTTCTTAATTCTTCTTATTTCAATAATGCAATTCTATTTGCTAATAATTTGGCATCTTCATCAATTTATTTCTTTACTTTTTTTACTTGCGATAGAGATTATCTATTGTATATTTAAATATTGCTATTTATTTTCATTTAATTATAATCTAATTCTTTTATTTCTCCTTATTCACTCATTTTTTGTAGTTATATTATTTATTATAAATTTTATTAAAATCATTATTTAATTTATATTTCATAATAAATAAATATTCTGAAATAATTTTTGTTTCTCATGTTTTATATATATTTTCAATTATTTTATTCTTTTGTTTCATATTATTTATTCTTAATTAAGAAACAGATAAATAACCTTTTTTAGGAGGATTATTTAATTTTTAAGTTAAATTTTTTTCTAACTTATTCGGCTATATTTTTTCCTTATCCTTTTCGACTTCGATATTACTTTCACTAATGATTAAATTTTAAATTTTCTTATTTTCTTAATCAAGTTCTTCAATTCAACTTTAATAATAATTTAGATTTTAATCAATAATATTAAATAATCTTTTATTTTATTCTAATTGCTCTTAATATATTTTGGGTAATGAACAGTAATCCATTTTAGCTATTTATAAATCAATTGTAGATTATTTCTTATTATTTTTATTTATTATCAATTACTTTTTTATAAGGGGTAAAATTAACGACAGGCTTTTATTTAGAAACATAATATTTTTATTATGTGTTTTAATTTACTATTATTCTATTTCATTTGAGTAAGGATTATCTTAAAATTATAATTATTTATTTTTTTATTAAAATAATAAAAATAATAAATTTTATTATTTTTAATAAATAATAATGATAAATAAATAAATATATGAGAAAATAAAAATATTATTTACTGATTAATAATTCTTGAACATTATCTTTTGTTTTCTAAAGACAATTCATATTTTTGAAATGAATTTGATTTATTCATACTTGTAGGCTTACTTTTATAATCAGTTACTAGTGGCATGTACTAATTCTATCAATTATAAACATTTTAGATTCTGCTTTCAAGAAAATTATTACTCTTTTATATTTAGCTTAACTAATCTATTATTTAAATATAATTTTCACCTTATTATTTATACATTTATTAACTTCTAGTCTATTCTTTGAATCTAGATTATGGTCCTTTTATATTATAAATTATTATTTACCATATTATTTATAATCTGTATTAAAATAATTACTTTTTCTATTACTTGTTCCCTCTATTTTTGATAATTAACTTATATGTGTATTATGATTTCTTTTTTTATTTATATTTAATACTTTAATGCTTCAAAAATATAAGATCCTTTTTGTAAACTTTATTTTCTTTCACTTTACATCAATAATATTTAACAAAGTATTAACGTTTTATATTTAATTATTATTATAAATAAAATATTTAATCTAATAATTATTAATATTTCCAAATATATACTAGTAATAATAAAAATAAATGAATAGAATATATTTAATAAGTTTACTTATTTTAGCTATTAATTCAATTGATTTTTAAAAATAATTAAAAGAACCTCAAACAATATTAATAATATAAAAAAATAAGGCATAATTACATAAGGATATAGAAGATGTTGAATTACAATAAAAAATGATGGAAGCAAGATGTGAAATAGAAGAATCTAATATTTAAAAAATAAAATAGAAATTTGAAAATGTATTGAAAATAATAGAGATAGACTGTGAATAAAACAGCTTAATAGCCAATTAAGATTGCAATAATTAATAAAAATGTATCTAATTGTATTTAAGAAATTTAAATGAGTACTAGAACATTCTAGATTATACCGAAAATTCAGTTTTAATTTAAGGAACAACAAATTGGCTTAATTAAAACATAAAAAGCACTGTTTCAGAAATTTAATAAATGGATGATCTTTATAATTTTTTCAAGATTAAATAGTTACCTAAAATTTTAGTTTTTGGAACTAAATTAGAAGTTCCTCTCATGTTAAGATTGCTGTCTAATTATTATAATCAATACATTCAAGTAAATTATATAAATTATATATAAGATTGGCTATATTCAATAAAATTAAACACAACTAGTTAATAAATATGAAATTTCTAAATACCCAACGATAATTGGATTTAAGTTTAATAAAGATTTAAATAAATTTTAAAAAATAAGTTATAGTAAAACAGAAATATCGTTGGAAAAAATGTAAGAGTTTATCAATGAAATAAAGTCAGAAATCAGAATTGATTTTGAGTAATAAGATTTTTATGATATGATGAAAGAAGAAGAGATATAAAAGTTATTAGAGGAAGAGTAACAACTTAGAAATCAAGATGTTGAATAAATCTTATAAGATGAAAGGGCTACTTTAGTTTTGATTTTCTAAGGAAATCTAATGGATTTGGCTAATACTCAGAGTGAGTTTATGCAGATCAGGTATATTAATATCATATATTATAAAAAATATTATTTAAATTATTATTATATAATCTTTTTAATTTATAAATTTATTTTATTAATATCGCATAAATATAGATAGAGAGTGGGGAAGATGCTAAATTTCTTTATAGTAAATCCTGACCATTTCCTAGCTAATAATTAAAACAATAGCCTTAGATTCCTACCAATGGGTGATAAAAAATTGAAACTGAATTCAAAACATTATTTTAAAATAAATTTAAGTCAAGAAAATTTCATTAAACAGCTATATGAATTAATACCAGATAGCACTAAAAAATTAGACCCAATGACAAGTTAAATCTCAATCGGAAACGCTTTACAATCTAATAAAATGCCACTTATTTTTGTGCATGATGCCCCCTCTATTGCCTTAACTTTCCTTGTCTTTGCCAATCAAATCAAATTCAACAAATAAATTGCTTTCTTTAGTTGGCATCAACCTCCTACTGAAATTAGACAGCAAATGTAAATCACAAAAACACCATCCATTATTTTACTTTTCAAATCATAATAAAATAATAATAATAATAATAAAAATCATAATGATAATGAAGAATAATCCAACAATGATAATCCTATTTAAATTGCAAAGTACTAAGGCAAAATCCATTATAATTCAATGTTAGATTTCATGGAACAGACCTTACAATTAAATAACATAAGAAATCCCGATAATGACAATAATAATATTAAGCCTATTTAAATAAAACATATATAGAATTAAGATGACCTACTAGGATAATGTGACAGGGAAAAATAAATGTGCATAATAGGATTACTTGACGGAAGGGATTAAAGAAAAGTGACAGAAAAGATAGAGATGCTATCATCAGTATTAAGGAAGAAAAGAGAATTATAATAAGAGTCAATTATGGTTGGATATCTTGACATGTATTGCCATTGGGAAGTATTCGGTCAGCTGAATTTAGTGGAAGAGTATAATGCTCAGCTGACAGTGATAATTCCAAAGTTGAACAGTTATGTCAATCTAATCGGAACTTACAGTCCTGATAATCTCGCTCTCTTCCTTGATAAGGTCATCAAAGGTAAACTTTAAACTACTCCTTTCTACTCTCTACCCATTTAGTTGTAGCATGCAGATTGTCAAGAGAGATATTTTTAGAGATAGTAGAAAGAAAACTTATAATAAATGCAAGATGAACACTCTGATATTTACTAATAGATTCTCGAAGAAGAAAGAATCAAAAAGCAGTAAATTGAAAGAGAGCTTAGCGACTAAGGATATTAAGATAACAAAAAGAAAAAGAATAAAAATAAGAAAAATGATCTTTGATTAATTTTATTTATAATTCGTTTTTTACACTTATTATTTTTATATCTATTATACTTATTATTCCTTTATTTTATATTACACTTATTATTTTTATATTTATTACACTTAATATTCTTATATTTATTACACTTATTATTCTTATTATTCTTGCATTTATTATACTTATTATTCTTAAATAAATATTCATTGATACTTTTTGTCTAATTTTGATATAAGATATCTGGCAAGAAATATTATTGATCCATCTGCAGATCGAAGATTCTCCTTGAATTTCTGAACTTATTCCTCTCCAGTTATATTCCTTATCTTTTCATCTCTGATCATATTCATCCTTTCTTTCTCCAATAAGTAAAGTCTGTCAAAAATAATTTATATATAGCATTTAAATATAAATATAAATTATAAATCAAATATTATGATATTAAATAATAGAATATAAATATACCCTTAGTCTAAAAAGTCTTCAAAAACATTAGAAATATATTGCTTGCAAGAGAACTTAAGTTAATTCTCTTTATGATTAAAGGGATCATAATAGTTCTAATGATTTGAGTCGAGCTGAATCGCTCCTAACTTTTAACTTTCCTTGATTTGCAATAACTTTCTGTTTCTTTTGCAGATGATGTTAAGCTCATTGATAAATCTAGAAGTAAAAAAAGAATAATTACTCCCAATTCTCTTGCAGATGATCATGAGTAATAAAATCTATTGACAAAATCTATTAATTTATTATATTGCTATTTAAAGCATTTATTAATAATGCTTTGTTCTCCTCACTAAATTTTACATCTTTATCTTATTAAAAAGCTAAATACTTAATGTGATGAGGCACTAATAAAAATTGACTTAATTAAAATAAAGAATCATTGCTTATATATCCTAAATTTATATTTCTTAGCTTTTCATTGAATGCTACACTTTCTATTATTCTGTTGATTCCTTCTGTTTCTAAATTATTTTCTTCTAAAATTAAAGTGTCTATTGTTTTGTTCTCTAGAAGCATATTTCCTATGTATATTCCACTGTATTTATTCAGATTCTTGTTCTTGCTTAAATCCAAATGAGTTATCTCAATATTATTTATAGCTTTATTTTGTTTAGATAATACATCACATAACTTTATTATACTTTCATTAGTTATGTTTTATTTCACAATTCTCAGTTTTCCACTGAATTCCGAACCAGATTCATCTAAACAATCCAACATTTCCTTTATATCTTTGTCATCTAAGTATATATCGTTTTGGCTTTTTATTAGAGAACTTGTTTTTGTTTATTCCTCTTCTGATTGACAGTTAACATTTTCAAATTACTTTAAATATTCATCTATATTTTCATCTAAATCCAAATTAAGGTCTTTTACTATTTCACATTTTCTGTCTATTAATTTATTTTTATTCTTTAATACCTACACTATTTCTTCAAGTTTCTAAATTTAATATTTTCTCATACTTATTATAGTTATATTATTATTATTATATTTAATTACATTATAATTATTTTTATATTCAATTCTATATTTATTATTTTATTTAATTTTATAATTATTTTGAATTAAATTTTACTATAATTATTGTTTATAATTCTTTAAATTATTTTATATGTAAAAATTTCTTATAAGAAATAAATTATTTTTTTAGAATTCCATAAAAATAAAAATTCCGTAATTAAGAATTTTACAAAACATTAAATTTAATAATTAAAAGAATTTATTTGAAAGTAAAAAATTTTATTTTAGTAATTAAAATGATAATGATAACTTTAACAATAACGATAAAATAAATAATATTAATGATGAAATTGATATAAACCATGACGAAAACAAATAATTCAAAAGATAAAAATTAGAAAAAATAGAATTAAAAGCATAAAAAATTGATCTTTCTAATGAAGAAAAGAAAATAAAGCCTAAAACTTATATGATGATTAATGATTTAGAATTACTTATTCCTTATGAATAAAAAATATTTTCAATCGGAAAAATAACAAATGATATGATAAATAATTAGTTAGTTTATTTTCCCGTAAAGGATAATAAAATATACTAAGTGGGATTAGTTTTATCTAAAAATATAAACGAAACATTTAAACTTTTAAAAGATTACTAAGAAGAAAAAGAAGTAAACTTATAAAAGAACCCTTTCATTTTAGAATATAGTTAGAATTTTGCTGCTGTGTATTTACAGAGTAAGAGAAACATAAAAAAATAAAGAGTTAGACTGACAGAAATAATTTAAGGTGATTCAAAAAATAAGTTTATGGTCAATGCTATTCCATATGTCGATGACTAGCAAATGAACAAAAGATTTGAGAGGTATTCAATAGAACAAGAAATCTAAAAAATAAAGAATTACATTTAAAACATCAAGTTATAAAATGAATATGAAAAAATTGATGCTTTTATAGATATTAATCTTTAATAAATTAACACTAACAAGATGACCACACAAGAATTATAGGTTATTTACTTTAAAGTCATTGAAGGAGTCGTCAGGTATTTATTATCTTTATAATCTTTATATTCATTATTATAATAATATTTATTATTTTATGATTATTAAAACTATAATTATTATTATAATAATTATTATTATTATTTCATTTTCAATATTTAAATTAATGATTTCATTTTAAATAAATAGGTTTAACAAATACTTTAAAGATGACAGCAGAAGTTTAGTTTAAAATATATTAGAAAGCTAGACTTGGATTGAAAGAGTATATATTCTTCGTAAAAAACTAGAAAACATCTGGAACATTCTTCAGATTGTAAATAAAGCCTATTCAGATGCGACAAACCAACAGACAAAATACAATCAAAAACTAAAAGCGAAAATGGTTATGGACTTCATTTAAAACAATTACAAATTAGAAAAACCTAATAACAATCAATAAGATAGTAATTCAAAATTTAATAATATTGAGAAATATAAGGAAGTGCTTGATAAAATAGAGGATATTTCAAGTCGAGATAAAATTAAAAAGGAAATAGAGAGATTCTAATAAATGGATAAACAATCAGGAGAATATTACAAAATTCAGTAATATTTAGACGATGTCAGCAACATTCCATTTTAAAAATATGCAGAGTAGTTTTATGATAAATAATATACTTAAGAAATTCTTGAGTAAAAGATATATGGTTTGCAAAAAGTGAAAGAGAGAATCATTGAAATGATATCAATTCATTAATTTAACATGTAATAATAATTGTTAAAATAGTAATAATAATAATAATAATAATAATAGCAATAAAAAAACAAAGGTTTTATTATATTATTGTATGGTCCTCCAGGAACAGGTAAAACATCAATAGCAAAGCACATAGCAGAGTCATTAAAGAGACCTTATCGATTTATTTCTTTTTCAGGAGTATCTGACATCAACTTTATCAAAGGACATAGAAGGACTTATGTGGATTCTTAACCAGGAGTGTTCATCAAGGAAATCATTAAGAGTGAGTGTATGAATCCAGTGTTGATTTTAGATGAAATTGATAAAATCTAAAGAAATGGAATTCAAGCTGACCCTTATTATGGCTTATTAGAGATTCTTAATCCAGAAGAAAACTCCTAATTTACAGACCATTATCTAGACATCAAAGTCGATTTTAGTTAAGTCATCTTCATTCTTACGGCTAACTCCATTCTAGATATGTTAGAACCACTCAAAAATAGACTGGAAATCATCAAAATACCTACTTACATTGAGTAAGAGAAAGTTTAAATAGTTTAAAAATATTTAACTAATATTGTCTATCAGGAACATGGCCTCAAACCTGATCAGATTATTTTAAATGATTAAATGGTCATGCAAATTATCAAATCTTATTGTTTCTATGAAGGAGGAGTTAGAGAACTTAAAAGGCAAATTTCTAAAATATCTAGAAAATATGTCAACCAATTATTAACTGATTTCTTAACTTAAAATAAGTCTGAATTAAAAAATTAAACAGTACTGGAAAAAGACGAATTATTATAATCAAAGGATAAATACGAAACTTAATCTAACAATGAGAATGAAGAGTTTAAAGAGTATGTAAAATGTCAAAAACAGTTGGAGTTGAAAAAAGAAGACCTGATAAAATACTTAGGTCCTCCTTAAATGGATGTTGAGAATGAAAGAAGAAACAACATGAATTTCCCTGTTGGACAGTGCAATATTCTTTCTACAAATGGTTTTATCGGGAGTGTATTATTAGTACAATGTGGTTATGATTCTCTTAATGAATAAAAAGGACTAATGCTGATTACGGGCAACATTAAATAAACCTTATAAGAGAGTCTTATGATCAGCAAACTAAATGCTTATCGCTATTTGACTATCTAATAGATTAATGAAGTAAAGCATAAAAATGTAAGGGTCCATTT
>Ga0315908_10001381_pt1 | contig 18277 bp, 18 predicted proteins | sample LakEriMetagenome_12_FD_203520 | JGI IMG/M metagenome (GOLD analysis project Ga0315908, IMG submission 203520) | Freshwater fungal communities from buoy surface, Lake Erie, Ohio, United States - Buoy 4 MA124 | ecosystem: Environmental > Aquatic > Freshwater > Lake > Lake biofilm | place: USA... | reverse complement strand
ATCGGACGTGCTCGCCGGATATTATTTCACGTGCGCACTCACTGGCTACCGGCTGGACACGGAAACGACCTCACTCGTGCAGGCGGCACACATTCATCAGCATGCCTTGTCCGGAAACGACGATCCGGAGAACGGCCTCGCACTGACTCCCGATGCGCACTGGATGTTCGACGAAGGACTGTGGACGGCAGTGCCCTGTGGGGATGATTTTGTGATCCGGGTGGCCGCCACGCGGTTCCGTGAGTTTGCCCCGCATGGCCGACGGCTGAGTGAGCACGATGGTCGGGCGCTGCATTTCCATGAACATGCCCGGCTCCGGCCGCTGGCAGAGCACTTGGAATGGCACCGCCGTCACCATGGCTTGTGAGAGCACGGAGCGCTTCTGTGGCGATTTCCGCAGGGGTGGTGCGGAGAAATCATTGCTCTGTCCGATGATTTTCCCAGGTTTTCCAAATCGGAACCTCAGAAGCGGCATTAGAAGTTGAACCCTAAAAGAGCCCCACTCCGGGAGCATTTCCCGGAGTGGGGCGGTGATGGTCGGGCTGGCGGGATTCGAACCCACGACCTCTTGCACCCCATGCAAGCGCACTACCAAGCTGTGCTACAGCCCGAAGGGCCGGATGGACCGGCGGGTAGGATTTGTGATCGTTGGCGGGCCTGAATGCAAGTGCTGATTCCGGTAATTCCGGGTGATGCGGAGCGAGGTTGCGGGTGGTGCGGGAGTGGGGCAGGGCAACGGAATGGACGATCAGGCGGCACAATCGGGCGAGGGAGCGTCGGCGGGAGCCGGCTTGCGGGTGGTCGTGACCGGAACGGGGGGACGGCTGGGCGGGGCGGTAGCGCGGAGGCTGCGGCAGCGCGGGCACCGGGTGGTCGCATGGGACCGCAAGGCGCTCGATCTGACCGTGCCGGAGCAGATTGACGATCATTTTGGAGGGGCGCGCTATGATGTGGTGGTGAATTGTGCGGCGGTGACGCTGCTGGACTGGTGCGAGGATCATCCGGAGGAAGCAGCCATGGTGAATGCGGAGGCACCGCGGAGGATGGCTGGGCATTGCCGTGCGCAGGGAGCGAGGCTGGTGCATGTGTCGACGGATTATGTCTATGACGGCCGGTCTCCCGGGCTGCGGGGGGAGGACGATCCGGTGCAGCCGCTGGGGATTTATGCGGCGACGAAGGCCGAGGGTGAGCGGTTGGTGCTGGCGAGCGGGGCTGATGCGGTGGTGGCGCGGGTTTCGTGGGTATTCGGGCCCGACCGCCCGGCGTTTCCGGATCAGATCCTGCGGCAGGCGATGCGGGGGGAAGCCTGTGCGGCCGTGGCCGACAAATGGTCGGTCCCGACGTACAGTCATGACCTTGCCGACATGATCGGCTGGCTGCTGGGCCAGCCCGGGATCAATGGGATTCTCAATCTCGGCAGCGAGGGATCGTGCAGCTGGCAGGAATATGGTCAGGCGACGCTCGATCTCGCCGCGGAACTGGGATTGCCACTCAAGGTAAGGCAGGTCGAACCGCTCACGCTGGCGACCATGAAGTCGTTCCGGGCGGCGCGGCCCGTCTGGACCGCCATGTCGACCCGGCGGCTGCGGTCGCTCGGATTTTCACCACGCCCATGGCGCGAGGCCCTTGGGGACTATCTGCGGACGTACTACGCGGGTGCGGTGGAGCTGCCGGAAGAAATCTGAAGCGGATTGTGCATCGGGACTTGCCGCGGCAGAAGGAACTTCCTACGGTCGCGCCGAGTTTTCAACAATTACGAGCATGAACCCGTCTGTCCGCACCAAGCTATCTCTCATGATGTTCCTCCAGTATCTTGTCTGGGGGGCGTGGTTTGCGACTGGCTATGCCTTTCTGACGAAGAAGATGGGATTCACGGATGTGCAGGCGGCGAGTTGTTATGCGACGACCAATCTGGCCGCGATGATTGCTCCCTTCTTCATGGGGATGATTGCCGACCGGTTCTTTGCGGCCGAGCGGGTGCTCGGGGTGCTGCATCTTCTGGGAGCGCTCTTCATTTATCTGGCCTCGCAGCAGACGTCCTTCGGTTCGTTCTACCCCCTGCTGCTCGCACATACGCTCTGCTACATGCCCACGATGGCCCTCACGAATTCCGTGGCCTTCGCTCAGATGTCGAATCCGGGACGGCAGTTTCCGGGGGTCCGGGTCCTTGGAACGATCGGGTGGATTGCAGCCGGGCAATTGGTGAGCATGATGAAGATCGACCTCGACGTGCGGATTTTCCATGTGGCGGCCATTGCAGGCATTGTGCTCGGGATCTTCAGTTTCACGCTGCCGCATACGCCGCCGCGGGCCAAGGGTGACAAAGCCAGCATTGGCAGCATTCTGGGTCTCGATGCGCTGTCGCTCATGAAGGACCGTTCGTTTGCGATCTTCATGATTGGATCGTTCCTCATCTGCATTCCGCTGGCGTTTTATTACAATATGACGGGATCGTTCCTTGCGGACCGGGGAGTCACGGATGTGGCGGGAACGATGAGCTGGGGTCAGATGTCCGAGATTTTCTTCATGCTGGTGTTCCCGCTGTTCTTTGCCCGGCTGGGTGTGAAGTGGATGCTGGTGGCGGGCATGGTGGCATGGGCAGCGCGCTACATGCTCTTTGCGGGGCACGAAGCGGGTGCCTCGATGTGGCCAGTGTACCTCGGGGTGATTCTGCACGGGATCTGCTACGACTTCTTCTTTGTGACGGGCCAGGTTTACGTGGACGAGCGTGCGGATGCGAAGATCCGGTCCGCTGCGCAGGGGTTCATTGCCTTTGCAACCTACGGCCTCGGGATGTTCGTGGGTTCGTACATCCAGGGCGCGGTGGCGGAGAAGTACACGGTCGAAGGGGTGAAGGCATGGGACAAGATCTGGACGATTCCAGCGGTCGGAGCGGTCGGCGTTCTGCTGCTCTTCATGGCCTTCTTCCGTTCCCCGCCTGCCGCGAAGCAAGTGGCGGCCTGAGAGCGCGATGGGTTGCTTTCCAGCGCATTGATTCCCGACCATTTCATTGCCAATGACCTCATCGGTTTTCCGTTCCTCCCGCAGGCTTTCCGTTCTCCTTGGTGCCGCAGCCGTGGCTGGAGTCGTGGGGTTGCGGGCTGCCAGTGAAAAGTCCGCTGCGACCGACTTGGAACTGCGGGTCCACCCGCAGGTTTTTGCGATGATGCAGTGCTGGTTGTCCGATTCAAGATATCCCGTGGTGACCGAGGTCAATCTCGATGCGGTGGAGCAGAACGGGAATCAGTTTCCGGCCGGTGAAGTGACGCAGGAGAACGGCTGGGTTGTCAGCCGGACGGTTGGTGGCGAGGGATTCAAGCGCTATCGGCTGACGGGGAAAGGTGATTCCCGGTACAAGGTGGAATTTCAGGAAAACGGCGGAGGTTCGCTGACGAGTTCGTCGTTGCTTGACTGTTCTGTCGAGCCGCGGTCGCTGAGCATCGATGGCAAGGTCACCACGGTGAGGGTGCTCCGGGTGCATGGCTGCAGTGCGAAAGCTCCCTGAGATTGTGGCCGGCTTGCGGTGTGAGGTTCCGGGCCGCCGTCCCGGCATCCGCGGCATGGGTGGATCGGGGCCCAACGAAAAACGGACGGGGGACCAGAGTCCCGCGTCCGCTTCCGTGAGTGATGGGTGTCGGAGGTCAGTCTTCCCAGCCGCGGGCCCACGAGGGTTTGCCGCCCTTGATGGCGAAGGCGAGGACTTTGTCTGCGAGCGATCCGTCGCTGATGTTGAACATTTCGACAGTGGCCGGGCCGTGATTGCCACGGGATTTGATGATGATCTGCTGATTGCTGTTGGTGAACTTGTAGCGTTCGACATTGGGCATGGCGGGGCGGACGGTGGCGACCGTACGGCCATCGCGGAGAATGCGCACGCGTCCTTGTTCGACGGATGCTTTGGGGGCCGAGGGACGTGGCTGGCCTGACGGGCGGGACTGCGGGCGTTCGTCCCATCCGCCGTACATTCGTCCGAGGGCCTCGGCGGATGGCATGGACGGATAGTATTCGCCACGGGGACCGACATATCCCGAGGGGGTGCGGTGCAGGTAGACAGGAATGCAGGCACCGTCGGCGTTGCGGATGCGGACGACGACCACGTGATCCTGTCCCCGGTAATCCGGTGGAGGGGGAGCTTCGCCGCGGTAGTACTGCGGTTCCGCGTTCTGGCGGCGCTGCGAGTCCTTGGCCGCTGCGACTGCGAGCGCGGCAACGGCTGCGCCGGCGATGACCTTCTCCGTGGAACTCATGTGGTGTTCGCCGCCATGGTAATCGCGTTCGTCGTAGCCGTAGTACTGATCCGCGCGGCTGGTGGCGAGCGAGGCGATCGTGAGAACCGTGATGAGGAACGGATGATGGGAAATGATTTTCATGTTATGGTGAGAAAGAAGGTTGGCGGGGCAGATCATCCTGCGATCTCGTTCCACTCGAGGGAACTGTCGAGATTGCGGTCGAGGGTGTGGAAGATGGCGTCGATTTCCGCGCGACGGGCGCTGCCGGGTTGAGCGGCGAATTCGGCGGCATCGACATGACCATCGCCATTCCGGTCGAGTCTGCGGAAGAGCGCCTGTGCCGAGCGGTGGGACTCCTTCTGGTGCCATTCCGCAGGTGAGACGCGTCCGTCGCCATCGCTGTCGAGCAGCCGGAACGCTTCTTTGCCGACGTGATCCGAAAACTCGGCGGGAGTCACGGATCCGTCCTCGTTGCTGTCGATGCCGCGGAAGGTCCGCTTACCATGTGGTGAAGTGCAGGAACTAAGGAGAGCAAGAGACAGAAGTGATAGGATTGCTGGTGTTTTCATGGGGATTGGGAGAAGGCCTCGGGGCCTGGTTGTCCGGGGGGCCGGGAATGGGCATTTGTCATTGGTGAGGAGCGAGCAGAGAGCGGCTCACGCTGCCGTGCTGGGAATGCATTGGTTCGCTCGTGATGATCATGGTTGTTCCCGGCCGGATGGCCGCGCGCATCCGGCGGGCGAAGTCCGCCGGCGGAACGAGGTGCCGCTGGATTTCGCCGAGTTGCCCGCTGCCATGGACCCGGTGCCATGTGCGGTCGCTGCCGTAGACGAAGAAAGATTCCCCGTGGAAAGCGCCCATGCTGCCCTCGACCCTGAGGGGGGCCGATGCGATTTCCCGGCCGTTTTCGAAAATGGCGACCTTGCGGCTGGCGGTACTCATGCGCAGGGCGCATGGGTGGGCCGAAACCACCGGGGCTGCCGACTCGCTGCGATTGAGTGAAGGGAACTGTGCGCTATGCGAGACGATGACGGTACCGCCCTTTGAAGTCACTCCGTAGAGTTCCCGGGCGAATGGTTCCGGGAGACGGACGCAGCCATGCGATGCGGGGTGTCCCGGGTTGAAGCCGGCGTGCAGGGCCACGCCGTCCCATGTGAGGCGCTCCATGTAGGGCATGGGAGCGTTTCCATAGGTGCGGGAATGATGGTCGATGTCTTTTTCGAGGATATGAAAGACGCCCGCAGGTGTCCGGTGTCCATCCTTACCCGTGCTGACCGATGCTCTTCCGATGCGGACGCCGTTCCGGTAGACGACTGCTTCCTGCCGGGGGATGCTCACGAAGACCATCACAGGGCCAGTGGTGGACCGTTCCGGTTGCCAGAGGTACTGCTGAGGTCGCAGGGGAACACCGGTCGAATCCAGGGCTGATCCCGGCAGCGAGGGAGCAGAGCATGCGCCGAGAAGCGTGCAGATAGCTGCCAGCATAGGCAGAACGCAGGACCGCTTGGGAAAAAGAACGTTCATGGTGATTGGCGGGTGTGTCATCAATGTGATCAGCGGTTCTTCTTCAGAGCTGCGAGGGTTTCCGAGGGGGATTCGCCGAAGCGTTGACGGTAGGCCGCGGCGAAGCGGCCGAGGTGATGGAAGAGGTGCTCGAGGGCGACCTCCGAGACTGAAATCTGACCCCGGCCGGAAATCAGTGCTTCCCTTGCCGCATCCAGTCGGAGTCCCTTGATATAGGTGGAAGGCGTTGCGTGGAAGTAGCGGAGAAAGGCACGCTGCAGGGAGCGGGGCGTGAGTCCCGCGTGGGAAGCGAGATCGTCGGGCGAGCATTCCTCGGTGAGGCGGGACTGCATCCATGCCTGCACTTCGGTAGCCGTGCGCCGCCCGATCATGAACTCGTCTGAAGTCCGATCATTGTGCGTACCGGAGAGACCGCGGGCGAGGCAGTTGAGAAAAACCGCCTCCATCCGGAGCAGGTAGCGTTTGGAAGGTGGAGGCCTGGTGTTGTCGGAGAGTTCGGCGAGGAGAAAGCGGGCCAGCATCGTCGCGCTGGCGGCTTCGGCGCTGTCCGCTTTCCATGCCTGCGCCGAAACGTCGGTTTCGGAAAACCCCTTGGCTGAGAGTTCAGACGCAAGCCTGTCCATGGGGATTTCGATGACGATGCAGCGGACTGGAGTGGCCTCGAGGCGGTGAGGGGTTCGTGGGCCGACGATGGCAACATCATCCGGTCCCGCGCTCAGGCGATTGCTGCCGATGCTGAGTTGCAGCTGGCCGCTGATGGGCAGGTACAGGAAAGCGCGGTCCTGGCAGCCATCGGCGTCGACCGCGATGGGCGACTGGCAGACCACAAGGGAAAGATGCGACCGGCCGAGCGCATGGCGGGTGATGTCCGACTGGAACGCGGCGGGATCCGGGACGGTGCTCCGGTGCCGGGCCCAGATTCTGCCAGTCATTTCCTGGGCCTGGCGGAGCGTGACGGCGCGCAGTGACTTTTGGCTGATCCGGGGCATGGAGAATGGGTGAACGTCGCCGCAGGGTGTTCCCGCGCATTGATGATGTGTCTTTCATGGGGACGACATCCGGTTTCCTCGTGCGGGGTGCAAATTTTAAAATTGGTATCACCCGTGCCGAGGTTGGGCAATCCATGATGCCGGCGGAAACGGCGTCGTTTCCTGGATATCATCCGGATGATTTCGATTCTGCGCAGCGACCGTTTCGAAAAAGCGCAGTCGGCAGTGGAATCTTGCGCCATGGGATCGACCGTCTACAGGAGTGCCGCATATGGTATCGAGCGACATGGAACCGGGTGAAGGCGCTTCTTCACGACGCAAATTTCTGAGGGTTTCCGGGCTTTCCGGCACCGGCGCGGCCGCTCTGCTGGGCACGGCGGGGGAGGCTGATGCTGGGGAAGCGATCTGCCCGCCGGCTGATGAATCACGGGCGGAACTCGGGGGCGCTCCTGTGAGTGATGCCCAGGCTACCCTGTGGCCGCTGAAGGCGCGGGTGAATGCCATGAAGCAGCTTCTTTATGACAAGGGCGTCTTCACTGAGCAAATGCTCAATAACTTTGTCGGGTACTACACTGATGTGGTGACGCCGCGTCTGGGCGCGGCGGTGATTGCCCATGCCTGGAAGAATCCTCAGTTTGCCGCCGCCCTGACCAATCCCCCTGTCGACGAACCCTTTGCGGCGACCAGACTGGTGAGGGATTTCCTCGTGTCGCGTCAGCCTGATTTTCCAGCTTCCACGGCGGGATGGACCATCGGGCCCGAGGGCGAGTGGCTGCGGGTCGTGCAGAATGGACCATCCGGTGCTGGCTTCGTGCATAATCTTGTCGCCTGCACGCTATGTTCCTGTTATCCACAGGCTCTCCTCGGGGTGCAGCCGGTCTGGTACAAATCGCGCCAGTACCGTTCTCGTGCGGTCTGTGCACCGCGCGGCATCATCCGGGAGTTTGCGGCCGACCGTCCGACTGGTCGCTTCGCAGATTACGGGGTCGGCAATTACCAGGCCTATGTCGAAAGCTACCTTGGGAAGGTCAGCGAGGTGAGGGTCTGGGATTCCAATTCGGAGGCACGTTTTCTCGTGATTCCCAGCCGTCCGGCCTATGTTACGGACGCGTGGACCGAGCAGCAGATGGCAGACCTGATCACCCGGGATTCGATGATTGGAACCGACGTACTCTGAGAGCCATGGAAGGACCGCACAACACGCATGGATGGGTGGGATTCGATGAGATTCCCTCGAAGACGCAGCCGGAATCGAAACCCGGTTCGAAGGTTTCGCCCTGGCAGGAACCCGAGTGGGAAGGGCACATGGCCGGAATATATTCGATTCTTTCGACATCGAATCTGGACCGTGCGCGCTGGGGACGTGAGCTGATGGAGCCGCGGAACTATTCCAATTCGTCGTACATGGAACTGTGGCTGCGTTCGGTCACGCTCAATCTGCTGGAAACTGGACGGGCGACTCTGACGCAACTGACATCTCCGCGGGGCACGAATCCTCCGATCATCGACGCGGCTTCTCTGCTGCGCGCGCAGGCGCTGAAGCAGCAGGCGCGAGGCGAAGCTGTTCCTGGGTTTGGCCGTCCTGGTCCGGACAATCGGTACCGTTCTCCGGTGTATCAGGCGGGAACGTACCCGCTGCCGCGCTGGAAGGCAGGCGACCGGGTCACCACCGTCCTGCAGACTACCATCGGGCATACGCGTCAGTATCCGATCTACCGTGGAAAGAACGGGATCATCGACCGGGTCTATCCGGTCGCTCCCGTCGAGTATACCGGTTCTCCTACGGCTGGATCGGTCAAGTATACCGGCAAGTATGGAGCGGCGTATCCGGAAATTGAGTGCCGGGGAGGCGGCGAGGATCAGCGGTTTTCGATTCCTCTCTACAGTGTGCGATTCGAGGCCGTGGACATCTGGGGGCAGGAATATGCGGAGCCCGGCATGGCCATTTATGTCGATTTGTGGGAAACGCAGGTCACAGCCACCGTCGGAACCATTCATGAATCGATCGATGCGGGCGGTCGTCTCGTGCTCGAGTGGGGCCGGGGTGTGCTGGAGTCGTCACCTGACATGAAGTCATGGCAGGAAGTCCCCGGAGCTGTCAGTCCCTATGTGGTCCCGGCGGGCCAGCCGCGCGGATTCTTCCGTCTCCGTCTCTAACTGAAAGGATGATCCGATGACTCCGATCCAGCTCCGCGAAGACCTTCTGAAGGAACCAGCGCCGCCTCTGCTTCGGGACGACGGCGCGCCTCCCTTCCGCGATCTCTGGGAGGCAGAGGCGTTTGCGATTGGTAACCTTCTGATCAAGGAGGGCGTCATCACCTGCAAGGAATGGGAAACCGTCATGAGCGAGGCGATTCTGCGGGCCCAGGCCGCCGGCGATCCGGACCACGGTGATACCTATTTCAATCATTGGGCGGACGCACTGGAAACGATTCTCATCAGTCATGGGATGACAGACCGGGAATCCCTCTCGGAACAGCAGGCGCTCTGGGACCGCGCCATTCGAAACACCCCGCATGGGGTCGCTCTTTCCCTCGAAAATGCCTACCTGACTCCGGATCACGGTCACCACCATGAACATGAACATGAACATGAACATGGACATGAACATGATCACGATCATCATCACCATGATCACGGGCATCGCCATGATCATGACCACGGTCACGATCATGTTCATGGGCCAGTGGATGCCGAGACGGTGCGGCGGTTGATCACGCCGGTGGCGGTGGTGGGGGTTGATGGGGATGTGGTGGGTGAGGAAGGGGAATGAGATTGGGAATGCAGAGCGATTCAGAATTTATGCAGATACAGAAGCGGACTACTTTGTGGACCCGGAGTAACATCGGGGCGATGACGGCGGCATTTCTTGGGATGGCGGGGCCGGTCTCGGCGCATCATCCGATGGGCGGGGTGGCTCCGCGGGACGCGGTGCAGGGAGTGCTTTCGGGTTTGGGGCATCCGGTGATTGGGGCTGACCATTTGTTGTTTCTGGTGGTGGCTGCCTTGCTGACGTCTGTGCTGCGGGGAAGGCAGCGGCTGATGCTGACGGCAGGATTTGTGGGCATGTCGCTGCTGGGCATTCTGGCTTCGGCGGCAGGCTTCGAGATGGCGCGGCTGGAATTGCTGACAGCGGGATCGGTGGCCTTGGGGGGAATGGTCCTCGCGGGTGGAGCCGGACGGGTCGGATGGCTGTCCGTTTTCTTTGGATTGGCCGGATTCGCGCATGGATGCGCCTATGGTGAGGCCGTCATTGGGGTCGAGGCGTCGCCCTTGCTGTCGTATCTTGCGGGTTGTGCATTGGTTCAGGGCTTGCTGATGCTGGGAATTTCAGCGGCATGGATCCGCTGGGGCCGGGGTGGCGATCGTCTCCTCCGCCTGGCTGGCTGGGGCACCGCGGTCGGCGGGCTTGTGCTGATGGGCCTTGCGGTTTCCTAGCGGATGGGGTCGGCAGGTGTGATCCGGTGGAGCGGGGTGTGCGAATCCCGGCGCCATGCCGTGGGCGTCGATCCGGTGGCGCGGCGGAAAGCGGTGATGAAATAGGCAGCAGAAGAGAATCCGCAGCGTTGCGCGATGGATTTGAGGGAGAGTCCCTGATCCCTGAGCAGGGAACTGGCTGCGGCGATGCGCTGTTCTGTGATGGCGTAGTGGAGCGTGCGGCCGGTGGCGGCCCGGAATCTGATTTCAAGGGTGCGCCGGGCCACCGCCAGGCATTGGGCGAGTTCTGCGATACGGAGCCTGATGCCTTGAGGGGAATGGATGAGATCGAGGGCCCGGGAGATGAGAGGGGTCGGTCTGCTCGGACCGTGCTGTGCTGGCGCGCCGGCAGATTCCCGAGGGTTTGATGAGGCGAGGGGACGCTGCCGGTGGCTGTCCGTCGATCTGAGCGTGGAGCGCGCGGGCCGCTTCGAACCCGGCGGTCCAGTCGTCGGTACGGATGGCGGTGATGGGGCAGGGGGCGAGAGCACAGATGGGATCGCCCTCGTTCTCGGTGGAGATGATGGCGACATTTTCCGGGATGCGCATGCCGCGGGAGAGGAGCGCTTCTGCCACTGCGTAGGCGCGCATGGCGCATGGTTGATAGAATCCGCAGGGATGGGGAAGGGCGGCAAGTGCTGCAGCCATTGCGGAGGCAGCCGATGCGCTGCCGGCCGCGGGCGACGGCAACGTGTGAATGGTGAGACCGAGTTCAGCCGCTGCGGCGGTGAAGGAATCCGAACAGGACGATTGGCCTGCGGGTTCTGTTCGGCGGCAAGCGACCACGGTTATGCCGAGGGCGGCAAACTCAGCGGCCGCCATGGCGGCGCACCGGTGGTAGTCGGTGGAAACCGAAGGAAATCCGCATCGGGGTGTGAGATGGATCACCGGTTTCGCGATTGTGCCCAGCCATGGCGGCAGCGGCTGTGGATCCGGGATGTGGACGAGGCACCCGTGCGCCTGGACGGGCCCGCGGAGAACGTTCGCGCCCGTGGCGTAGCGGGGATCAAGCCGCAGACCGTGCTGGAGGCAGTACGCGGCTGCTCCGTCCACGATTCCGGGGCGGAAGGTTGTGCTGATCATGGCCATGGTTGCTTCGCCCTTCATTGCTGCCGGGATCAGGCGGCCGCTGCTGCAGGCTCCGTTTCCGTTTTAGCAGACTGAGACCGATGCCGGAGGCGGCAATCCGCTGCGGTCCTCGGTTTTCCGTCGTTTTACGGATATGTCCGGCGTGGTGAAGGCCCTGTCGGGCCGTGGTGTCTGTCGACGAGCCATGCGCCAGGGAGCGTATCCTGAGGGCATGTCTCAGGAGGTCGCTGTCATGAACCGCTGGAATCGGCGTGGTGGCTGGATGTGTTTGAATTGGCGGGGTGGACTGCGGGTGATGCTGTCCGTTGCCGTGGTCTGTTTTGGTTTGCCGCGCGAGGCGGGAGCGATCTGCGGGCTGGATGCTGGATTTACCGGGCAGGTCCGGGTGCTTGAGGATCCGGGAGCGAGAGAGGCGTGGGCGCGGTGGTTGGCGCGGCGTGGCGGGGCGGCGTGCAGTGCCTGTCATGTGGCGGGGTATGGCCCCCGGAATCCCTATGGCAGTGCGATGGGCGTGCTGCTGTCGGGCAGGGACCGGGACGATGAGTCGTGGAAGCGTGAAGCGGGCCGCCGGGTCGGTAAGATTCCTGCGATTCCCGCGATGGATGGATCGCCGACTCGGCCAAAGGGGTTTCGCTGCCTCGACTCCGCGCCGCGACCCCGGAGGTCGCCGCAATTCTCAGGAAAGCATCCTCCATCGAAGCTCCTCTCCTTGCCGAGGGTGGCGAAGCAAGCATCGCTCCCGCGAACCACTGAGCCTGCGCCAGCAGCATGGGAGCCATGCGCGAGGCTGGGGCTGACCTGCAGCGGAAAGGGAGGAACGCCGGCAGCCGGACAGGCTGCGGCCGAGGGCAGGCAATCCCGTCAATTTTCCTCAGTTGGGCCGGCGATGCGGGCCATGGAAAAGTCGTAGGCGGTGAGTTCGAGGATGACCTTGTGACCGGTCTGGAGCGAATTGGCGAAGGGGGCATGGGCGGGGAGGTGGGCGACGACGTCCTTGCCATTGGGGAGGAAGGCGATCCATGTGCGGCCGTCTGGGCGTGGGGTGCCGAGGGTGCCGGTGGTGCGGATGGGATTGGGGGCTGGCATGGCAGGGAAGGAGGGATCAGTTGCCGCCTTTGAGGAGGCGTTCGCGGAGGGCGCTGAGGCCGCTGGAGGCGTCGGCGGCCGAGACGGGAGCGCGGCGGATTTCCTGCCATGTGTGGGGTTGGACCCAGTTGCGGTCGAGTTCGCGGAGGAACGTGCTGGGTTGGCAGGGCATGCGTTCGCCCCATTTTAGGCGGGAGGCGCAGTAGGTGAGGGTGAGGCGTCGCATGGCGCGGGTGATGGCCACGTAGAGGAGGCGGCGTTCCTCGTCCTTGGTGCCTTCTTCGGCGGAGCGTTTGTGTGGGAAGATGCCTTCTTCGAAGCCCGGGATGTAGACGACGGGGAACTCGAGGCCTTTGGAGGCATGGACCGTGATGAGGCTGACGCCTTTCTGTTTTTCGAGTTCGTCCCCTGATTCGCGGTCGTCGTCGAGACCGACGCTGGCGAGGAAGTCGATCAATTCCGGTTCTGTGCGCACGTTGCGTTCCTTGATGGATTCGAGCAATTCGAAGATGGCCTTTTCGCGCTGGGCTTCTTCGTCGGCGTCTTTGCATTGGCGTTTGAGCCATGGGATGTATTCGATGGCGTCGAGGAGGGCCTTGAGGTAGGCCGACATGTCCGGGTATTGGCCGGTGAGGCGGTCCTGCCATTCCGTGAGGAAGGCCGAGAAGTTTTCGACGGCGGTGCGGGCGCGGTTCGGGAGGCTGGTGAGGAAGGCGTCGCTGACGAGCGTGTGGCTGATGGGTTCGCGGCGGGCCGCGCTGGTTTCCGTGGCGGATTCGATGACGGTTTCGCCGATGCCGCGCGGGGGAGTATTGATGATGCGGAGGAGGTTGATGTCATCGCTCCGGTTGATCATGAGGTGGAGCCATGCGAGCGCGTCCTTGATTTCGCGTCGGTCGAAGAAGCTGCGGCCGCCGATGATGCGGTAGGGGATTTTGCGTCGCCGCATGCATTCCTCGAATGGGCGGATCTGGCTATTGGTGCGGAAGAGGATGGCGAAGTCGTCGAACGAGAGTTGTTCGCGGCCTTTGAGGAGGTCGATTTCGTCCACGATGAATTCCGCTTCTTCCTTATCTCCGGGCATGGCGATGACGCGGACGGGTTCGGCTCCTTCGCGGCCGCTCCAGAGCCGTTTCGGGCGTCGGTCGCGGTTATTGCGGATGACGCCGTTGGCGGTATTGAGGATGGGGTTGGTGCTGCGGTAGTTTTCCTCGAGGGTGACGACGGTCGGGTTGGAAAAGAAGCGTTCGAAGTCGAGGATGTTGGAGATTTCCGCGCCGCGGAAGCCATAGATTGACTGGTCGTCGTCGCCGACCACGCAGATATTCCGCTGCGGGCCGGTGAGGCTGCGGAGGAGTTCCATCTGGAGGCGGTTGGTGTCCTGGAATTCATCGACCATGATGTGGTCGAAGCGGGCCTGCCATGCGCTGGCGACGTCCGGGAAATCGCGCAGGAGTTTTTCCGCGAGGATGAGGAGGTCATCGAAGTCCACCGCGTTGAGGAGTTTCATCTGGCGTCGGTATTCGCGGGCGACGTCGTGGATGAGGGCCTGGGGATTGGGATCGGCGGGGACACCGCGGTTCCGCTGACGCGAGATGAGGGCGATGGCGGTCTCGGCGTCCAGTTTTTCGCCGCGGGCTGCGCATTTGACCACGATGCGCTTCATGAGGCCGCTTTGTTCGCTTTGTGTGTAGATCGTGAAATTGCTTTTGTACCCGAGCTTTTCGATATCGCGTCGGAGGATGCGGACGCAGAGGCTGTGGAATGTCGAGATCGTGAGTTTCTTGACCTTGTCCTTGGCGACCATGCCGCTGACGCGTTCGCGCATTTCATTGGCGGCCTTGTTGGTGAAGGTGACGGCGAGGATGGCGTCGGGACGGACGCCCGTGCGGAGGAGGTGGCAGATGCGGGTGGTGATGACGCGGGTTTTGCCGGTGCCTGCGCCTGCGAGGATGAGAACCGGGCCGCTGATGGTTTCTGCGGCGCGGCGCTGAGCAGGGTTGAGGTCTTCGAGGCGCATGGGGAAGAGGGGAATCGGCGGTGGGTCGGCGAGTTGGTGCCGGTGGTGGGTCAAGTCAATCGGCATGGCCTGAGGACGGGTACCTGTCATCAGTTTTTCATCATTCTGCAGGATGATGTGAGGCGAAAGATTTTTGTGCGTGGCAATTGCGCGGGGGCATTGCTGCGGTGTAGGTTGCGAACCCGCTTTTTTCTTTTCCGCTGTCTATGTCCATTGAAGCTGACCGACCCACTCAGGCGTTTCTCTCCCGATTTCCGGAACCGGTCATGAAGGAAGCCGAGCGGCTGAGGGGCAGCGGGGCGGTGAAGCATATCTTTGGTGGTTCGTCGCTGGTGCATGCGCGGGTGGAGGATGGGAGTGACGTGTATCACATCACGCTGAAGCGCGGGCATTTGGGATGGGAGTGGACCGTGAGCGGGCCTGAGGATCAGCATCCCGCCGGGGTGGCTGCGGTGATGCTGGAGCGTCTGGCGCTGGGGGACAGTCTGCCGGAGTCGCCCACTGGGGTGGGTGATGCTTCGCTCATTGATGTGCTTGAGGAAAAGCTGGGGAGGCCGCTGTCGCCGCAGGAGGATGTGTTCATTGACAAGCTGGAGAAGCGGTACCGCCGGTATCTGCTCGAGCAGAAGCTCTTTGATCATGACCTTGTGAGGTTGAATCCGAAGTGGCCGGTGACGAGTTATGAACCGATCACGCTGTGGCCCGAGCCACCGCGGGACATTCTGGAATTCTGGAATTACATAGCGGCGGCCTTTGACCGCCGGAAGCTGATGTGGCCTCGGTTCATGGAAGCGGTGACGAGCCGGGAACAGACGCGCGAGCAGCTGCGGGAATGGGAAAAGCAGCGTGACATCGGGATGTGGGAGGAACGGCTGGAGAAGATGGCCTCGGCCGAGCAGGTGACGGCGCGGCATGGAGAACTGCGGGCCATGGTGACGATGCGGGAAGTGCGGCTGGAATTCCGGAGGACGGATGGGCTGGAGGGTCCGGAGGTTTTTGCGGCGCTGGGAGGTGAAGTGGAACTGCTGCGGATCCGGACACAGCTGCAGGAAGGAAAGCTGCATCTTGATGCCTTGAGCGAGGCCCTGCTCATGCAGTGGGTCAGTCACTGGCCGGAGGGCGACGCTGCGGCTGCGGGGGTCCGTCTGGAGGCCGAGCGCGACCGGAGATTTCTGGGTCAGCTGCTGCGTCAGCCGTCGCTCGCGGCGCGGGTGGTGACGCTGGATGAGATACCGTTTCAGCACAGTGGGGAAGTGCTGCGGTGGACCTGTGCCGAGCCTGATCCTGAGAATGAGGAAAGCGATGCGTGGGTGATCCAGCTGACGACGCCGGATGATCTTCCGGTGCCGTACAGTCTCATCATTCTGCCTGGGCCGGAGACTTTGTATCTGGGGGATGATGTGGTGTACCGTGGTCCGGTGCCGTGGATGGAGGGAGCGGAGGCGCGGCCGCGGACCTCGATTCCGTATGAAGTGCTGGCGACGCCGCGTGGGGTGGAATTCCTGCGGAGGCTGCGGGTGACGCTGCCGGCATCGCTGCGCGAGCGGGTCATGGAAGTGGTGGTGGCTCCGAAACTGGCGCTGCGGATGTCGCGGCGTGGAGCGGCGGCTGAGGCCGAGGTGGTGACTGCGGAAGTGACTGCGGCGGATGCGGGTGGATTGTGCAGTGAGGTGCTGGAGCGGGACGCGTGGCGGACACTGGAGACGAATCTGCCATCGGATGGACGGGTGCCGTGGTTTGACCGCCGCGATCTTTATGCGCTGCCTGGGTTGCTCGATGAGATGGGCTTTTCGTGGGACCAGGGAAGCCGGAGTTTCCGGGTGAGGCTCACGAAGAATTTCCCGGTGAAGTTTGTGCGCTGGCTGGAGCGGCTGCCCGAGTCGTGTGCGGTGGAACTTGATGAAGGACTGGCGTCGCTGCGGGCCGATCCGGTGCAGGCGACCGTTCGGTTTGAGGTGAGTGAGGCTGGGGAGCTGGACTGGTTTGATTTGAGGGTGCTGGTTGATGTGGAGGGGATGGATCTGAGCCGGGCGCAGATCCGGGAACTGGTGGAAGCGCGTGGGGGATTTGTGAGGATGCCTGGTGGGGGCTGGCTGCGGCTGGCGCTCAAGCTGACGGCGGATCAGGAAGCGGCCATTGGGCATCTGGGGTTGGATGTGTATGATTTGTCCGGGGAGACCCACCGGATGCATGTGCTCCAGCTTGCCGAACCGAGGGCGGCTGAGGTTTTTGATCCGGATGCGTGGAACCGGATCACGGATCGGGCGGCGCGGCTGAAGCTGCAGGTGCGGCCGCCGCTGCCGTCAGGCTTCCGGCTCGAGCTGCGTCCGTATCAGGTGGAAGGATTCCATTTCCTTGCCTATCTGACGTCGAATCGGTTTGGCGGGGTTCTGGCTGACGACATGGGTTTGGGGAAGACGGCGCAGGCGATCTGCTGGATGCTGTGGCTGCGGGAGCGGGCGGCGCAGCAGCAGGACGAAGCGAATGTGCCCGTGGCTCCGTGTCTGGTGGTGTGTCCGAAGTCCGTGCTTGATGTGTGGGCGGGGGAAACGGTGAAATTCGCGCCGGATCTTCGTGTGCAGGTGATCCGGGACAAGACCGAGCTGGACACGGAAGGTCTGGCGAAGCGGGTTGATGTGCTGGTGCTGAACTACAGTCAGCTGCGGGTGAATGCTGAGAAGCTGAAGGCTGTGCCGTGGCTGAGTGTGGTGCTGGATGAAGGCCAGCAGATCAAGAATCCTGATAGCATGGCGGCGCGGGCCGCGCGGGATCTGAGCAGCGACAACCGGCTCGTGCTGTCGGGTACGCCGATTGAGAATCGATTGCTCGATGTGTGGAGTCTGATGTCGTTTTCGATGCCTGGGGTGCTGGGGAACCGGAAGTATTTCCGGGACCGGTTTGACCGCCGCAAGGATGCGGGGGCGCAGGGACGTCTCAGTGCGCGGCTGCGGCCATTTCTGCTGCGGCGGACGAAGAATCAGGTGGCGCTGGATCTGCCGAGCCGGACTGAGGAAGACATTCTCAGTCCGCTGGAGGAAGCGCAGGAGAATCTCTATGCGGCTGAGCTGGCGAGGATGCAGAGGATTCTGCTGGGACTCGACAGTGATGCGGCGCTGCAGAAGAACAGCTTTGTGGTGCTGCAGGGTCTCATGCGGCTGCGGCAGATCTGCTGTCATCCTGGACTGATTGATGACCAGCATCTGGCGGTGCCGAGTGCCAAGATGAATGCGCTCTTCTATCTGCTCGATCAGCTGCGGGAGGCCAATCACAAGGTGCTCGTGTTTTCGCAGTTCACATCGATGCTCGACATCATCCGGGACCGGTTGGTTGAGGAAGACCGGCCGTATCTGATGCTGACGGGTCAGACCAAGGACCGGGATGCGGTGGTGCGGACGTTTCACACGAGCCGGGATCCGCATGTATTTCTGCTCAGTCTGAAGGCTGGGGGAACTGGTCTCAATCTGACATCGGCGAGTTATGTGGTGCTGTATGATCCATGGTGGAATCCTGCGGTGGAGAATCAGGCCATTGACCGGACGCACCGGATTGGGCAGACGAATCCGGTGATGGCGTACCGGTTGCTGGCGCGGAACACGGTGGAGGAGAAGATCCGGAGGCTGCAGCATCAGAAGCAGCAACTGGTGACCGGGGTGCTGGGCGAAGAGAGTTTCACGCGGAATCTCGGGCTCGAGGACATCCGGTCGCTTTTCACCCGGGATGAGGAACCGCTGGAGGAAGTGGCGCGTCCGAAGCGCCGGGGTGGGCGGAAGGCCGTGGATCTGGACGACTGAGGCGGCGGTGTGGCGTTTGCTGTGGATCAGGGGGCGACATTGCCGCCGTGCCAATGGAGTTTCTGGCGGAGG
>Ga0315908_10001379_pt1 | contig 18290 bp, 11 predicted proteins | sample LakEriMetagenome_12_FD_203520 | JGI IMG/M metagenome (GOLD analysis project Ga0315908, IMG submission 203520) | Freshwater fungal communities from buoy surface, Lake Erie, Ohio, United States - Buoy 4 MA124 | ecosystem: Environmental > Aquatic > Freshwater > Lake > Lake biofilm | place: USA... | reverse complement strand
ATCGACTGCGTGGTGCTGTCGCACGCCCACATCGATCACTCGGGCAATCTACCAAACTTGTGCCGGAAGGGTTACAAGGGCAATATTTACGCAACCTTTGCGACCCGCGACTTGTGTCAGATCATGTTGGCGGATTCTGCTCGTATTCAGGAAAGCGATGTGGACTGGCTGAACAAGCGAAACATCCGCAAAGGCCTGCCTCTGGTGGAGCCGCTATATTCGGAGCAAGATGCAGAGAAGTGCCTGCGGCAGTTCGTGACCATCAACTACGAGCGGCCGATGCTCATCGCCCCGGGCGTGACGCTCACCTTTCTCGATGCCGGCCACATTCTCGGCAGTGCCCAGGTGTTGTTGGAGATCGATGACAAGGAGGATGGAAAGGTAAAGCGACTGTTGTTCTCCGGCGATGTCGGGCGGGGTAGCAACGACTTGTTGAACGACCCAGTTGTGGCTCAGAACATCGACGTCCTGATCATGGAGAGCACTTACGGCGGTCGCGAGCACGAGGTTCCGGCCGGAGTGGACCTTCACATCGCCAACATCATCAACGAGGCGGTGGCCCGCAAGGGCAAGATTTTCATTCCGGCCTTCGCGGTTGAGCGGACGCAGCAGATTTTGTATGCGCTGCACAAATTATTCGAGGAAAGAAAGATCCCCGATGTGCCGGTGTTTGTGGATAGTCCGCTTGCGGTCAGTGCCACCGAAATCTTCCGGCTGCATCCTGAGGGTTTCAACAGCGAAGTGTATGCTTCTCTTTTCGAGCGCGACAATCCCTTCGGGTTTGAGAACCTCACGCTGATTCGTGCCGTCAAGGCATCGAAGGATCTGAACGAGCTCAGGGGCACCGCGATCATCATCGCTGCCTCCGGAATGTGTGAGGCCGGACGCATACTGCATCATTTGAAAAACGGCATCGGCGATCCAAAAAATACCGTTTTGTTTGTGGGTTACTGCGCCGAAAACACCCTAGGTCGAAAAATCCGTGAGGGCATGAAAGAGGTGCCGATCTTCGGCGATCCCTATCATGTGCGGGCGAAGATTGAAAAGATCGACAGTTTTTCCGGCCACGCCGACCATTCCGAACTGTTGGAGTATTTCACGAAAATCACCGGTAGCAAAACAAAGGTGTTTTTGGTGCATGGCGAGACCGAAAACTCGCAAAAACTGAAAGACGCGCTCGACCAGCAGCACGAAGGACTAATCGAGCTTGCCGTGCTCGGTCGTGAGGTTGTTGTGTGAACATCAGCCGTCGGCAAAATGCCGCTCAATTGTTAGGCTGGTGCTGTGATTGGATCGAGCTAACCGTCGCGACACGTGATTTTTCGATTTTACGGCGCGGAAGAAAAATAGTATGTTAGACTGATAGATTTCTGAAAGGAATATTTTTTCTTTTTAGTATCTAGTAAGTAATGAGCAACGATGATAAAGCCGCGGTAGATAAATTGCACAAGGTCTATGGTCAGATGAAAGATGAGCTCGGTCGAGTCATCGTCGGCCAGGACCAGGTGGTGGAACAAGTATTGATGGCGATTTTTTGTCGCGGCCATGCGCTACTCGTCGGCGTGCCCGGTCTAGCAAAAACTCTTCTGGTATCTACCCTGGCGCGCGCACTGGACCTGAGCTACAAGCGGATTCAGTTCACGCCCGACCTCATGCCCTCGGACATCACCGGCACCGATGTATTGGAAGTCGATGCCAATTCCGGACGGCGCAGTTTTCGATTTGTGCACGGGCCGATTTTTGCCAATCTCGTATTGGCAGACGAGATCAACCGCACCCCTCCCAAGACTCAGGCGGCGTTGCTGGAGGCGATGCAGGAACATCACGTCACGGTCGGCGAGCACACTCTCGACCTGCCAAAGCCGTTTTTTGTGCTTGCTACGCAAAACCCAATTGAGCAGGAGGGCACCTATCCGCTGCCGGAAGCACAGCTCGACCGCTTTTTATTCAATATTATTGTCGATTACCCCTCGGAATCCGAGGAAAAGGAAATCATCCGCCGGGTAACCAGCCCGGGTGGTGCGGCGATTACCCCTATGATGACGGCGAACGACATCATCACCCTGCAGGAGATTGTCAAGCGTGTACCGGTAGGCGATCACGTCATTGAATTTGCTTCCAAGCTGGTGCGTGCAACACGACCGAAGGACGCATCCGCGCCGGATTTTGTCAAGGAGATGGTCGGCTGGGGAGCGGGTCCGCGGGCCGGCATCAGCCTGATCACAGCAGCCAAAGCTCATGCCGTGTTGCGCGGTCGGTTCCATGCGACTACCGGCGATGTAGCGGCGGTAGCGGCACCGGTCATGCGTCACCGCGTGATCACCACCTTCAATGCCGAAGCGGCCGGGGTCACCAGCGATGACGTAATCAAGAAATTGCTGCAAACCATCGCTCCGCGCGAGGAACTGGTGGTCTGAGTCCATTTTTTGATCGATCATGTCTTCTTCGCTGACACTTCCCGACTGCATGAAGTTGCTGCCCGACGAAACGATGGGCGTGATGCGTCGTCTCGAATGGTATGCTCGCAAGCGCATGTTAGGCACTTTGAGCGGTCGGCACACCTCACCGGACAAGGGCTTTTCCGTCGAGTTTGCGGAACACCGCGAGTATGCACCCGGCGACGATCCGAAAAATCTCGACTGGCGGGTAATGGCGAAGAGCGATCGCAATGTGATCAAGCAATACATCGAGGAAACCAACTTGCGCGCGATGATGGTCGTGGATGTTTCCGGTTCGATGGAATACACCGGAGCATCAGCGGCGAAGATCAATGGTGAGGCGTTGTCGAAGCTCAGTTACGCCAAACACCTGGCGGCGGCGCTTTCTTACCTTTACATCAAACAAGGCGACGCGGTCGGGCTGGCGACCTTTGACAAGGAACTACGAAGTTACGTGCGGGCCGGCAGTCGGCCCAGCCAGGTGCGGCGGATTCTTGAGGAACTACACACCGCCAAAGCCGGCAAGGACACCGATGTCGGCAGCGTGCTTCATGGTGTGGCCGAGCGCATTCCCAAACGCGGACTCGTCGTGCTGATCAGCGACTTTTTCGACGAACCGGATAAAATCATTGAGGCGCTGCATCATTTCGACTATCGCCAGCACGAATTGGTGGTTTTTCATTTGCTAGCGGAAGAGGAACTGACTTTTCCCTTCAAGAGTTTTCAGCGTTTCCGCGACCTCGAAGGCGTGCAGGAGATGCTGCGGATCGACCCGCAGGCGGTGAGAGCTGCGTATCTGGAAAAAATGCGCGACTACGTGAAGAGAATCGATAGTGCCTGTGGGAAAATGCGGGCCGACTACGTGCCAGTCAATACCAAGGTCTCGCTGCGGGACACCTTGTTGCGATATTTGGGAGGGAGAAAATAAATGCTGTTCTTGAATCCATGGTTATTGGCGGGCTTGCTGGCCGTTAGCATTCCGATCATCATTCACTTGATCCGCCGTCAGGCCGCTAAGCCGATGGACTGGGGGGCGATGCGCTTTTTGTTCGACACCATATCCGTGCGTCGTCGCAAGATGGAGTGGGAGGACCTGCTGTTGATGGCTGCGCGTTGTTTGTTGCTGTGCCTGATTGCTCTTGCTGTCGCTCGGCCGTTTCTCACGCCCGACTCACGTGTGCCGTGGATGTTTGTCCTTCCCGCCGCCCTGCTTGGGATCGCGCTGTTGGGCGCCTCGTTTGTGTTGAGCAGCCGCAAGATGCAATGGATGACCCGCGGCACCGCAATCCTGCTGTTGTTGCTGGCGCTCGCGCTGGGATTCTGGGAAAAAGTGCTTAATCTGCGCCGCTTTGAAGCCAGCGGACGGCGCGATGTGGCATTGATCATCGATGCCTCGGCGTCGATGGAAATGCTTCGCAACGGCAAGTCGGTCTTCCAAAACGCGATCGAAGAAGCACGCAAGCTGGTAATCGAAGCGCCGCAAGGCACTGCTTTTGTTGTCGTGCTTGGTGGTCCCGCGCCAGAAGCGAAAACGGCATCGCCATTAACACATCGCGCCGATGTGCTGGGTGTGCTCGATGCCCTGAAGCCCGTGGGCGGAAGTTTTCGCGCCCACGATGCGCTCGGCGTGGCCACGTTGGCGCTCGCTCAGGGCAACAATGCCTCGAAGGACATCGTTGTTTTCACCGACGCCCAGCGCAGCGGTTGGCAACTCGAGGACCCCGGTGCTTGGAATGGCCTCGAGCAGGCTTGGAAATCACTGCCGACCAAACCGAAGTTGATGCTGCGCAATTTCGGCGAGCCGGAAACCTTCGTCAATCTGGCAGTGACCTCCTGTATCAGTTCGCGCGCCGTGGTCGGTACCGACCGCGAGGTGGTATTGAAAGTCGAACTTGCCAACACTGGAAAAAGCATCATCACGCCCGGCCCGGTGACGCTGGTGATCGATGAGAAAAAAATCGGATCAACTCCGGTCGGCCTGCTGTCGCCGGGACAGAAAACCACGGTGGAGTTCCGCCATCATTTCACCACTCCCGGCGCGCATGTGATCCGCGCTACGGTGGACGCCAAGGACGATCTTGCCGCCGACAATCGCACTGAAATGGTGATGACCGTCCGCGACAAACTGCCGGTGCTGTTGATCGACGGTAATGCATCGGGCACATTTTTCGAGCGGGCCTGCGGTTACACAGCGTTGGCGCTGGCTCCGACATCCTCGCTGATGACTGGCAAGGCAGCCGGCGAGAAATTCCTGATGGACCCGCGCGTGGTTTCCGCCGCCACGCTGAAGATCGCCGACCTCGATCAGGCGAAAGTGATCGTTCTTGCTGATGTGCCGCGCCTTCCTGAGTTGCTCGCGACACGTCTGGCCGAAAAAGTGGCCGCCGGCACTGGTTTGATCATCATCGCTGGTCCCCGCTGCGAGGCACCATTTTACAATCAGTGGTCGGGATTCGACGGATCGCTGATGCCAATGCAGCTCGCCGAGGAGCAGGTGGACGCCTCAGGTGTAAACCCCGCACCGGCGACATTCATGCATGAGGCACTTGCACTTTTCACCAAGCGCAGCGACCTCGGCGATGCGGTGGTGCGGCGCTGGCGCAAGGTGGGTCCTCCGCTTGAACAGTCGGTGCAGGCCGCTGCGTTCAGCAACGGCGAAACGTTTCTGGCCTCGCGCAGCTACGGCAATGGGCGGATTATTCTCAGCACTTGCGCGTTCGATGCGAGGTCGGGCAACCTGCCCGCAAGAAGGGCCTTCGTGCCGTTGATGCACGAACTCGTCAGTTGGGTGGCCGGTGGCGGATTGAATTGGAATGTCGATGCGATGTGGAGTCCCAGCGTTTCCTTGAACCAGGGCGGTGGCGGCCTCGCGGCGCATTATTTCCGCACCAAGGGGAAACGCGGCAAGAAGGATAAAAAGGATCCCCAGACCATTAATCGGATCGATTCCGCTGTTGATTTTGATTGGAGCGACCGCGAATCCGCTCCAGGCATGCCACGCGATAATTTCGCAGTATTGTGGCGGGCTACCTTGATTCCACCGATGACCGGCGAGTATCAATTCGAAGCTGAGGTAAACGAGCGGCTAACCATGAGCGTGGCCGACAAGGAGATATGGAAAGCGGAAGGCGATAAAAAAGTCTTAGGTAGAATGCGTCTCGAAGCCGGAAAATCGGAAGAGGTCGAACTGTATTATGAACAGGACGGCGGTCCCGCTTTCGCTAGGCTTTATTGGACCATCCCTGGCGGCAAAAGGCAGCTGATTCCAAGTGCATCGTGGATTCCACTGATCGATGAAGCCGAACCGATGCGAGTGATCGACCCTCTCGGCCTGCCGCGTCAGGCAAGCATCCAGATCGGTCGTCGCGGCCAAGAGTTGAAGGTTGCGGGTCCCGCGGTGCCGGGCATCTATCAAGTTGTGGCCGATGAAAAGCTGGCAGAACTTGTCGGCGTGAAACCCGCAACCAGCCTTCCGCTGGCGGTGCGTAGGGATGCGGAAGAAAGCAGTTTTGCTCCAATGAACGAAAACGACCTGACATTGATGCGCAAGCATGCCGACCTGATGTTGCCGCAATCGGTCGCCGATCTTTTATCGATCCTGCACGGCAAGGGTTTTGGCCGGGAAATCGCGCTGTGGCTGGCGATCGCCGCGGCAGTATTCCTGTTGCTGGAGAGTGTGCTAGCGCGCTGGGTGTCGCGCTCGCGGCGCTCGGCTGAAGATGTGAGAGTGAGTTTTGGTGAAGACACGGTATGGAGAGGAGGCCTGCGATGAAACGGTTGCTGCGTCCGTCGCTCGTTTTTTTGGTCGTTTGGGGGCTGTTGGCGCTGCTGGCGCTGGTGATCCGCATTTCGCCATTGTGCCCGCTGTGGATCTGTGCGGCTGGATTCACCCTAGCGGTGGAATCTTTGTTGTTTTTGTATCACTATGAATCAGGCGCGGTGACAACGCATCGCGCCCGCTGGATCGTCGGCCTGCGCCTGCTCTCCGCGGTATTGATTTTGTGGATGCTTATCGAACCAACCTGGGTGAGAAAAATCATTCCCAAAAGGCAGCGACAGGTTGTGGTGGTGATGGATGATTCGGCATCGATGCATCTGCAGGATGATGGCGAGAAATCGACGCGGATCGACATCGCGGAAAAAGCACTGCAGTCGGCCGGTGTCGTTGCGAAAATTTCCGAAACGATGAAAGTTAGGACAATCCGCGCGGCTCGAAGCGTGATCAAGGGTGATGAAGGCACGCCTGATGGTTGGGGCGATGCCACTGACCTGACAGCGGCATTGAGCCACGTGTTGGAACAGGTTCCTCCCGATGAACTCGGCGGAGTGGTGCTGGTCAGCGACGGTCGTCACAACCGCCCCGAACGGGTCGAGGACGCGGCGAGGCGCTTTGGCATTCTCGATGCTCCAATCGGCATACTCGCCATGGGCAGCGCCGAAGCACCGCGCGATGCATCGGTCTTGTCGGTCGTGGCCCCCGAAGCCGTGCATTTAGGCGACCGCATGCGCGTTACCGCCAAGCTGAAATTGGACGGCTACAAAGGTAGCAAGGTCAAGGTGGCACTGAGCCGCGGCAAGGAGATCATCGAGGAGCGCGAAATTGCGATTCCGCAAGATCACCATCGCGAGGACGTACGCTTCGTCCACGTTCCCAAGGAAGGCGGCCTGGGCGATTATCGCGTGGAAATCAAGGCGCTCGATGGCGAGCGATTCGCGGACAACAACAGTTGGGAGTTCGAGACATCAATCACTGATGCCCGCACCAACGTGCTGTTGGTGGACAGCTACCCGCGTTGGGAGTTCCGCTACTTGCGCAACCTGTTCTACGGACGCGACAAGTCGGTGCATTTGCAATACGTGCTTTTTCACCCCGACCAAATTCAGGATCAGCCTGCGCCCAACATGGTGGCCTCGGCATCGCGACCCTTTGGTGAAGCCCAGGCAGCTCAGTTGCCGACCAGCGAGGAGGAGTGGCGCAAGTTCGATGTGATCATTCTTGGCGACATCGAAGCCGAAAAAATCGACTCCAATACATGGCAGATCATTTCCCGCTGTGTCAATGAACGCGGCGCCCTGCTGGTTTTGATCGCCGGTCCGCGGGCCATGCCACACGCGCTGGTCTCCAACGAGGCGCGCGATCTGGTGCCAGCAGACATGGTCTGGGGGGAACGCAATTATTTCACCACGAAAGATAAGGAATTCCAGTGGTCGTTGACCGCGGAAGGTCAGAACCACGTGGTAACCCAGCAGGCAAACGGGGAGAAAACGAGCGACCAGATGTGGAGTGGCTTTCCGAGTATTTCGTGGCGCCATCCAATCACCGGGGTCAAGGAAGGCGCGGAAATTTTGTTGAGCGGTGCGGCCGCTGCGAGCAAGCAGGGCGCCAGTTCCAGTATTGATTTGACCAAGGCGCTCGACGAATTGGCTCGCAAGCGTCAGCAGGAGATCGACAGCGCCTTGCTGGTCACCCGGCAGACTGGCAAGGGTAAGGTGGCGCTGTTGTTGAGCGACCGCACCTGGCGTCTCCGCGAGGGGGCAGGCGATGTTTTTCATCACCGATTTTGGGGGAACCTGGTGCTCTGGGGTGCCGGTCCGACACTGCGCGCCGGTGGCAAGCAGGTGCGCCTCGGCACCGATCAATTGACCTACACGCCTGATGACAAAGTGATCGTTACTGCCCGTTTGCGCGATGAAAAAATGGCCCCGATTGAAAAGGCGGAATTGCAGGCCGAGGTCTTGAAGGATGGGCAGGTAATTTCTACGACCACGATGTCGGCCGTGTCAGGATCCAACGGATTTTTCGAAGTCGCTCTGCCAAAGATCGCCCATGCAGGTCGCTACGAAGTTCGATTGCGCGGAGCTCAGGCCGAAAAAGCCATGACTGCCGAAGGCGTCAAGGAAGTGGTGACCGGATTTCGGATCGTCGGTTCGCGCGGCCCGGTTGAGCTTGCGGAAACCACGCAAAACCTGCCCTTGCTGACCACTATTGCGAGCTTGTCGGGCGGCAAGGTGATGACAGTAAAGGGCTTGTCGGAGATGCCCGCGCTTTTCCTTGTCAACAAGAGAGAAAAGGAGGAGATTAAGGAAAGCTCGCTGTGGGATAACGCATGGGTGCTTTTATTGCTCGCCCTGGCTTTGTCGACGGAATGGGTGCTGCGGCGCTCGAGCGGTCTGCCGTAAGCAATCGAAAGGAAAAAACGACCATGAATACTCAACAACCGAATGGCTCCATCCACGGGTCGCTGAAGCTGCTACTACGGCAGATCCGCAAAACCCAGTTGCTGCGGGGTTCGCTCATCATCGCCACGGCGATTCTGTTAGGAGTGCTGCTGATGATGGCAGCGGATTATTTGTTCGCCCCGCTGCCGACGGTGGCGCGTTGGTGCATGTTCGCGGTATGGTTGGTCGCGGTGGCGATCGCATGCAAAAATGGTTTCACGCCTTTGCTGCGAAAGATCACCAGCGTGCAACTGGCCCGCTGGGTGGAGGACCGTCACCCGGAAATGCATGAGCGTATCAGCACGTCGCTGGAATTGCAGGACAACCGACAGGGGGTCTCCGCTGGGCTACTCGAGGAATTGCGCATCGCTGCGGAGCAGGATGCTTCAAAGGTGAATGCCCGCTTGGAGGTTCTCGCCGTCAGCACAGCCCGCAACTGGGGACGCCCAGCCACGGTGCTGGCAATCGTGCTCGGCGTGTTACTCGCGGTCTGGCCCCGCGAGTCAGCCCGACTTCTCGTTCGCGCTGTCGCGCCGTTCACCCATTTCGGCAATGCCGGCGCCGTCGGTTTCGACATCAAACCAGGATCGTTGGAAATGCTCGAAGGCGAGGCATTGAAAATAGAGGTCGGCTACAAAGGACCCGAGCCAGTTGTGGAACTGGTGATGAAGGTCGAGGGCGAAAATCTTACCTCGCAAACGCTTTCGAAGGTTGGTGACAATTACGTTTACGAACTGAACCCAGTATCAAAAACCTTCCGCTACCATGCCAAAGCCGGCAAGGCCGAAAGCGATTCTTACGCCGTTACCGTCTGGCCGATTCCGGTGTTGCTCGAAACCGAACTGACCGTCGAATATCCGAAATACACCGGCATTGCGCCTGTGGTGAAACCGCTGACTGAAACCCTGAGCGCGGTCAAGGGCAGCAAAATTCGGCTGACGGCCAAGACTAATACGGCCATCGGTTCGGCACGGATTGAGATGGAAGGCAAGACCATCGCCACGGCCACCGTGACTCCGGTTGCCGGCATTTGCCAGCTCGAATTTTCATGGCTGCTCGACAAACCGGGTGTAGGCGAGGCGACGGTTTTATTGAAACATCGACTCGGAACAGAACGCAGCGCGCAGATGTTTTCGATCGAAACCCTCGATGACAAAGCCCCTGCAGTCGTGATCCTCAGCCCCGCCAAGAAGGATTTACATGTGCGGCCCGATGAAATATTGCCCCTGAAATACGAGGTCACCGAGGATTTTGGCCTGGTCCGAGTGACGGTGGAAATCAACGACCATGCGGAAAAAACAATTTCTTTAGGACAAAATCTGCCGTTTCTCGTCAACCAGTCGCAGCCGCCGCGCTACCGTGGTGAAAGTCCGCTGACGATCGGCGACCTGATCACACGGCTCGGCGGCAAGAAGGATTTTCGCATTCGCGTCAAGGCCGAGGATGCCCGCCCACCTGACATGGCGGGTCCGGGGATTGGCTTTTCGGAATGGCTGCATTTGATCGTCGATGACAATGCGGAGTCGCTGGCCCGTCAGGAACTGCGTGAGCAGCACGACGGCGCGATGCAGGAGATCGACAAAACAATTCAGGACATCCGCCAGGCCCGGGAGAAGATGGATGCGCGCCGCGAAGAGGTGAAAAATGCCAAACCGACACCCGACGGCGAAAAACAACTCGCAGAAGCCGCCGAGAAACTCTCGCAGGCGGAGAATAAAACCAAGGAGCTGGCGGAGCAAATGGAAGAAGGAATCCACGCCAAGCTGGCCGACAAAACAGCGAAGGCGGCGGAGAAGATCGAGGAAAGCCGTAATAACCTTGAGAAAGCACCGTTACAGGATGAAGCGGCGCAGCGGGAGAAGAAGATCGATGAGGCGCGCGCCGCCGCCGATGAAGCTGTTAAGCAGCTTGAGGCAGTGAAGCAGGAGATGCAGAAGGAGAATGAAAAAATCCAGGATCTTGCCAAGCTGCAGGATCTTGCCCAGAAGCAGCAGGAGCTCGCCCGTCAGGCGGAGGAACAACAACAAAAAACGGATGCCCCAGCCAAACCGCCGGAACAGTGGCAGCAGAAGCAGGATCAGGTTGAGCAACAACTTCGCCAGGAATTGGCAGAGCAACCGAAGGCGCTGGCAGAAGCTCTGAAAGCTGAAGCCGAGCAGGCGAAAGCGCTTGCCGAGGAGGCCAAGGAGATTGCCAAGGATCAACAACAATTGCAGCAGCTCGCCAAGCAGGCGGCCGAGCAGAACAACCAGCTCGATGAAAAATCCCAGGACGCGCTGAAGCAGGCATTGGCCGAGGAGCAGAAGCAAATTGCCAAAGAAACTGCTGCGCAGCTCGAGCAGGCGCGCGAGCAGCAAAACGAACTGGCTAATACTCTCCCCGAGGCCGCCAAGGCCACGGAGAATGCTAAAGCACAGATTGCCGATGCCAAGCCGCAGGAGGCCCAACAGGCTGCGGAACAAGCCCAGGCCGCGCTCGAAGCGGCTGCGGAACAAGCCGCTCAAGCAGCAGCAGAGCCAGCCGCTGGAGAACCGAAAGAGGGTGAGGCTACAGCCGGGGAGCCGAAGGGTGGTGAAGGCGAGCCCAAGGGCGGTGAGGGGGAACCCAAAGGCGGTGAAGCAACAGCGGGCGAACCGAAGGGCGGTGCCGGTGAGCCGAAAGGCGGTGAGCCAGGAGCTGGCGAACCGAAGCCCGGCGAAGGACAGGGGCAACCAAGCGAAGCTGAGAAAGAGGAACTTGCTGAACAGGCACAGGCGTTGCAGCAACTTGCCGAGCGCCAGCAGGATGTGGCCGAAGCGTTGAAATCCCTCGCAGCGGGCGATGAAACAAAAGCGCTGCAACAACTCCAGGAGTCGCAGGCCCAGAAGGCACAACAAGTCGCGGAAGCCATCGCCGCAATACCTCAGGCAAAGCCGTCCGGCCCGATGCAACAGGCGGAGCAGAGCAGCAAGGAAGGCAGCCAGCAAGCGCAACAGGCGCAACAGTCATCACAGCAAAGTCAACAGCAACAGTCATCTCAACAAAATCAAGCTTCACAGCAGAGTTTCGAAAAAAGCGCGCAGTCGCTGCAACAGGCCGCAAGTGAGTTGTCGAACGCCGCCCAGCAGGCCGCCCAGCAAAACACCCCGCCGCAACAGGCCGAGGCATCGCCGGAGGCTCTTGCGGAGGCATTCAGCCAGGCATCACAGGCGAGCGAGAACCCGAGCGCTGCGGAAGCAGCTGAACAGGCAAGTCAGGCGGCCGAAGCCTTGCAGGAAGCTGCAAAGTCAGCAAAAGCTGCGATGCAAGGAAAGCCAGGAAAGCCAGGAAAACCTGGCAAACCAGGACCGCCAGGACCACCGGGGCCACCGGGGCCACCGGGAGAACCATCACCGATTGCGGGCAAAGAGTCGAAGGAAGGCATGCGCACGGGTGAACCCGACCCCGGTGTACCGCCCGAACTCGCCAAACTGGGAATCAGCGCCGCTGATTGGGAAAAAATCAAAGCTGCGCTCAGCTCGGACGTTGGCACGGGGGCAGGGGCTGGAATTCCGGAGGAATACCGCGACCTAGTGAAAGGATATTTTCAGAATATGGCACAGAAAAATCCCTGATGGTAGACCGATTTCCCAAACGATTCTTTAGAAAAAAAGCATGAATCCTCCGCAAAAAAATAGCCTTTTCTCCTTCGTGCGAATGCTTTTCGCCTCGTTATGCCTACTCCTGACCGGCTTCGCGGAAGAAGGTCTCGATCCGGTATTTGCCGAGTGGCGCAGCCGCGTCGATCCCGCAGTGGAAAACGCGTTGAGCTATCTCGCGCGGATTCAAAAGGAGGATGGCTCGTTTCCTGAAAACTTCGGCGATAGCACCGGAGTGCCAGCGCTGGTGGGCATGGCGTTTCTTTCAAAAGGCCACATGGCGACAGAAGGTCCCTACGTGGCGCCGATCAATAAGTGCGTCGATTTCATCCTCGCCAACCAAAAGGAAAACGGCCTGTTCGAAAAAGGCGGAGCCGGAAGCGGGCCTATGTATGCACACAATATCGCCACGCTTTTTTTGTCAGAAGTCAGCGGCATGGTCGAACCAGGACGGCAGGAAAAAATTGCCAAGGCGCTGCCGAAAGCCCTTCAGCTCATTTTGCGTGCGCAGTCGGTAAAAAAAGACCCAAACTCGACCGGTGGCTGGCGTTATCATCCGAATTCGAACGACAGCGACACCTCGTGTACCGGTTGGGCGCTGATGGCGCTGCGCTCGGCGAAACTCAACGGTGCCTCAGTACCGGACGAAGCGATTCTCGCTGCTGTTGGGTATTTGAAACGGCATCAGGACCCAAAGACCGGCAGTTTTGGATACACCGGCACCTCCGACAATGCACGCACGCTTACCGGGATGGGACTGCTGTGCTTGGAACTGTCTGGGCAGCACGGTAAACCCGAAACTACACTCGCAGCCGAGTTCGTGATGAAGACCTTTCGCGAGTTGGCAGGCGGGCAGTTCGAATTCTACGGCAATTATTACAATGCCCAGGGCACATTCCAGATCGGCGGCCGCTACTGGAATGAATACGCGACCTGGATGTATGAAACGTATTTGAAAAAACAGACCGAGGACGGCTCTTGGAACAGCAACGAAGCTGGACGCATCTACGGCACCGCCATGATGGCGCTGGCTTTCACCGTGCCCTATCGCCAACTGCCGATTTACCAGCGGGACGAAACCGTCTCCGAGGACGAGGAGAAAAGATAAGCGTCGAGGGGCATCATCGATTTCATGCGAGTGTGGATCAACATTCGAAAAAATGCCATTGCCTATTTTGTCGTGAGAACGCCTGTGTTCGACGGTCGTTCCCCGGGAAAAAATTTCCATGCCTTTGAGAATCTCCCCGGCATGATTGCACAGGGTTATAGAGCGTTTTTTGCAGTTGCATAATGCAGGGCATTTGTCAGCATCGCGATGTCATGAAAAACCTGCGCTTGCTATCGTTGATCACTTTGTTTGTTCCCTCCCTTCTTTCCGCCCAGCTGACGTATAGCGGAGGCAAGGGCATTGGCGAAGGCAAACACGTCGTGTTCCTGGCCTCCGATCATGAATATCGTTGCGAGGAAACCTGTCCTGCGATCGCACGCATTCTGTCGAAAAACTACGGATTTAAATGCACTGTGGTTTTCGGGCTCGACAAGGACGGCAATATCGAAGCCGGCTCCTCGAACATTCCCGGTCTGGAGGCATTGAAGGATGCAGACTTGTTTTTCATCTTTGCACGGTTCCTCGATCCGTCTGAGGAGCAGATGAAACCGATCATCGATTATATCGAGCGCGGCGGTCCGGTGGTTGGACTTCGGACTTCGTCCCATGCCTTCAACATCCCCGCCAGCAAGCCATTGGCGAAATATAGTTTTGATTCGAAAGTGGCGGGTTATGAAAACGGTTTCGGCCATCAAATTCTTGGCAATACCTGGGTGGGGCACTATGGTGAAAACCACCGCCAGGCGACGCAGATCCAGCTGGTGCCTGCACAGAAGGAAAATCCCATCCTGCGCGGCGTCGGTGACCACGCCATTTGCCAAGCCGGGGCCTATGTAGGCAAAGCAGCGGCTGATTTCACGGTGATCGCTAACAGCCAGCCGATGGTTTCAATGGATCCCAAGGCGGAGTTGGATGCCAAAAAGCAGCCAATGCCCTGCACTTGGACACGTGAATATACTTCCCCCTCCGGGAAAAAAGGCCGGGTGTTTCACAGCACCCAGGGCGCGTCCGAAGATATTCTGGATCTAAACTACCGCCGCATGATCATCAACGGTACTTTCTGGGCAATGGGACTAGAGTCAAAAATCACCGCCAATATGCCGATTGATTTTGTCGGCCCGTACAAACCGCGGACATTCTCTTTTGGCGGTTGTGCCCGCAATGTCAAACCTTCGGATCTGAGCGGCTACGACACCACGATCCTTCCCAGTAAGGAGAAGGACAAGGGTGCCGTAGAAGAAAAATGACAGAAGCGGGTAGATTTCAAATTTTTCCGCTTTGCCGGGGCTTTCGCAATCATGGTCTGATCACCACGGCGCGGATGAAGCCTTTGCCTGATAAGGTATCGGAGCCAGCTAAGCTAAAATACTATATTCGTAGTTGGTTCGGCTCAGGTCCAGTTCGTCATTTGGCAGCACAACTGCGGGCACCAGTTTCACCGTGCCCATAAAACCATCAAGTGCGGTGCCGCCATCGATACCCTAGGTGATGCGTCAATCAGTGCCGAAGTGGCGCGGGCGTAATGGGCGGTGAGCATCGCGCCAATAGCTGAGACAAATGGGGTCAAAGTAAGGTTTGAGACAAGTCGACGTAGCCTGATCGGGATCTTCGCCACAACCCAGATGACTAATCTAACGACTCTGCCTGGCAGCCTGCAGGGTGTTTTTCATCAGCATTGCGATGGTCATTGGCCCGACACCGCCGGGAACGGGAGTTATCGCTGCGCATTTCGGTGCAACTTCGTGATAGGCAACATCACCGGTGAGGCGAAAACCAGTTTTTTTGTTAGAATCGGCGATTCGGTTGATGCCGACATCGATGACCACGCAACCATCCTTGACCCAGTCGGCGCGAACCATTTCCGGGCGTCCCACTGCGGCGATGAGAATATCAGCACGACGGCAGATCGCAGGCAGATCGCGCGAGCGCGAGTGAGCGACGGTCACTGTGGCATTGGCGTTTTTGGCCATCAGTAGCAAGGCCATTGGTTTGCCGACAATCATGCTGCGGCCTAGCACCACAGCTTCCGCGCCGTTGGTGTCGATCCCGGCAGCGGCGAGAAGACGCATGGCGCCGGCGGGTGTGCATGGGACGAAGCCACTCGGATCTTCCAGCGCGAGTTTCGCGACATTTTCCGGATGAAAGCCATCCACATCCTTGCGCGGATCGATTTCTCTAACAACTGCGGATTCGTCAATGTGATGGGGCTGCGGGCTTTGCACGAGGATTCCGTGGATCGCTGGGTCGTTGTTGAGTTTCCGCACTACAGCTATCAGTTCCTCCTGGCTCGTGCTAGCGGGCAGCACAATTTTTTCCGAGTGAATGCCGAGTTCTCCGCAGGTTTTCACCTTGGAACCGACATAGACCTGCGACGCGGGATCTTCGCCGACCAATACCACGGCGAGACCCGGCTGGATGCCCTGCGCGACGAGGGTGAGGACTTCTTTGCGACACTCTAACAAAACCTCCGCGGCCACGGCTTTGCCGTCAATGATCTTCATGGCGATTATTTACGGGATGGGGGTGATTTCGGAAAGTCTTTTTTCAATATCGAGACGCAGATTCTCGATGACTGTATCGCTTATCTTGCGGGACACGAAAATCGGTTCGTCGATACACAGGTGAAGAGTGGCGAATGGTTTGGGGATTTCAAAACGATCCCACGTGTTCAAACGCCACGAGCGCGAGCATTCGATCCGCAAGGGTAAAATCGGCGCGCCGGTGAGTTGCGACAGCTTGAGCAGACCTGGTTGCAATACCTGCGCCGGACCTCGCGGGCCATCCGGTGTGATGCAGACATCAATCCCGGCAGCGATACTTTTTTTCAGTTCGATCAACGCTGCCGTGCCGCGCCGCGACGACGATCCCCTGACCGAACGCACAGCAAATGTTGCCATGGCATGTTCAATGATCGCGCCGTCCTTGCTGGCGCTGGTAAGGGCACAAAGCGGTGAGGAGCGCGGGCACTTGCGTAGCCAGGCGATGGTGGCGGGCACGATCTGCGCGTGCCAGAAAGTCAGAATCACCGGGCTCTGGAGTTGATTAAAATGGGTGGGGATAGCGAATTTCACGCGCAAAGTACAACCCAGCAATTGAATCAACCATCCTGCGAGCGTGCCGATAATTTTTTCCTTTTTCCCGCCTTTGACAGCGATTTTTTTTTCGATGACAGTGGTGCCGGTCATTTAAAAGAGTGCCGTGGGATGAAGGGTGTCGATGAGATGCTGTTGGCGGGCAAGTATCTGCGCCCCGCGCCTCTGCGAGATGAGGACCTGCGGCGAGACAGCCTCAGCGCTTACCCGGGCACGTTCGATATCCAGCGCGACAACGTGCGTACCGGTAGTCCCAATATTTATTCCGAGAAGTAACATGAAAGTGAAGACAGGAGACGATTCTTGTCAAAAGCAGCTTCCCTGATTGGCGGAACTTTAGCAAGGATGCCGTTTTGGTAATTTTGTTTAAAAAGTAGCGTGGCGAAACGTGTCCAGACATACTCTTGTGCATCGTGGGCTGCGGGTCTATCGGAAATGATCCCATCCGCCCGACAGCATCATTCCGTCTCCAGCAGCGACCATGGTGCCGATGCAGGTGAGCGGAACTTCGGAAAAATGCTCCGGCCACTGTGCGGCAAGTCGTTGTGTTTTGCGGTGATTCACCGTGAACAGTAGTTCGTAGTCCTCGCCATCGCCCAGTGCCTGTTCGCTGCGGCAGTTGTCGTGACAGGGCAGGCGGGAGGGGTCAATATTAATGCCGAGCCCCGAGGCCTTGGCTAGGCGCGGCAGATCCTTGGCAAGGCCGTCGGAAAGGTCCATCATGGCCGTGGCGAAGCGGTTGGCAGCCAGCCAGTGGGCTTCGCGCAGGCGCGGGGTGATGTCGAGATGTCGTCCGCCCAAAGAGCCACCGAGGCGACCGGTCACGTAAATGGCATCGCCTCGTTGTGCGGTCGAGCGCTGCAGCAAATGGCGTTTTTTTACCAAGCCAGTGGCAGCGATAGAAATGACTAGCCCGGCCCCCGCGCTGACCCGGGTGCTTTCGCCGCCGCAGATGACACCGCCGTATTGATTCAGGCAGTCCGCCATGCCGAGATAGAGTTGCTCGATTTTTTCCAGTTCATAGTGCGCGGGCATGCCGATTGTGACCAGGAACCACTGGGGCCTTCCTCCCATGGCGGCGATGTCGCTGATTACGCGGGCGATGGCTTTCCAACCGACGCGCCGCATGGATGCATCCGCGGTGAAATGTACGTTTTCGACGATAGCATCGGTTTTGAGAAGTTGCCATTCGTGGCTCGAGGCCTCGACCACCGCGCAGTCGTCGCCGGGCCCTGTGTGCAGGGCTGGGTTGGTTGTGGGAACCAACTCGAGCAGGCGGGAAATCAGCGCATCCTCACCGATGTGCCCGATCGTTTTCATTGCATTTGTTCGGGGATGTTCAACAGGCCCGCGCGGATAGCTATCTGGATCGCCACCGTTGCCGCGTTGAAGCAAAGATGCACGCTGATTGATGCCCACAGCGAACCGGTCCACTCGTAAGCCGCCGCGAGGATCAGGCCTAACAAAAACAACGGTAGTAATAGCGGTATATTACCGTGGCCTAAAGAAAAAATCAGCGCGGAAAAAAGCATCCCGATGCGCACGTTGCTGAATTTCTTCGCCACCGGATAAATGTATCCCCGGAAAATGACTTCCTCTGCCAAGGGTGCCACCAGCACCGCGGAAAGCGCCATCAGCCCGACAGTCAGGCCGTCGTTACCCTCGCGCAACATTTTCACCGCGTCCTGCTCGCTCGATTCACCGATGAGGTTCTCCATCCAAGCGATGTATCCGCACCAGTTCAGCAAGCCTAGCACGGTCCACATCAGAATCACCGCCGAAGGACCGATGAGCAGAGCCCAGTACCATTGTTTCC
>Ga0315908_10001377_pt1 | contig 18296 bp, 5 predicted proteins | sample LakEriMetagenome_12_FD_203520 | JGI IMG/M metagenome (GOLD analysis project Ga0315908, IMG submission 203520) | Freshwater fungal communities from buoy surface, Lake Erie, Ohio, United States - Buoy 4 MA124 | ecosystem: Environmental > Aquatic > Freshwater > Lake > Lake biofilm | place: USA... | reverse complement strand
ATAAAAAATAATATAACTGATAAATATAAAAATACAAATTATAATAGGTAAATATAGAAATATAATATAATAAATATTAGTTAAATATATAAATTGATAGTAAATAGTAAATATAAATAGAATAAAATAAAAAAAATCATTAATTCCAAAGTGTGTGAACATTTTAAGAATGAAGATAATTAATAATTTGATACTAGAGAGGTGTGGAAGGTGATTAAATCATATTAAAAGGGATCCTTTTCTTAGAATCAACAACATTAGGATCTGCCCCGCTCTGTATCAATAACTATACAAAACTTATTATATTATACTTAACAGCTTAATGCAAAGGAGTTTTATAAGAATTAGGATTTATATAATTAATATCTGCTTTGTATCTAATAAACAACATGAGAATATCGATAGGAGGATCTTCATTAACAAACTTGCTGACCCTCATTAATTAATACACACAGTCTCTTGTCTTCTCTTGTTAAAGACAGAGTCCATTAACCAACATGAACTCTATGAAATCACTGTATTTTAATGACAATGCAGTAAGGAAACATTCTTCGATGAAGTATCGATGGAATATCATTGCATCTTGATTCTCATCTATTAATCGTATAAATTCCCTAATATTGTTATTATTTACACTTTCTTCAAGTTATTTACCCACTTTGCATAAGCTACTGAAAAGTTCGTTTTAATTTTTGCTTAGTTTTATTAGCATTTCGTCTATTTGCTTTTAGCCTAATTCAAATTTAAATAAGTTTGTTAATGGTTCATTTACTTATAAACCGATTCGTTCATAATCTATTTAATCATTAAAATCTATTGTTTATACAGTTTTTGTATTCATACTATGATATTATTATTAATATTAATAATATTTTATTTTTAAATGAAAATAATCTAATTTCTTAAATTTAATTATTCAAATACCTAATCTGCCAAATTATTGCTGAAAAAAAAACATTATTAAGAGTTATAATAAATAGTAGACTATTAAGATGCAGAGAGTAGTTATAATAAGCAATAATATAGTTAATGTGAGTAATTGTTATAAAGAATGTCACATTATTTGTAATAAGATAACGATAAAAATAAATTAATTATTATTTAAGAGAAACTTGTAAAAGTAAATGCAAAAATGAACAATAAACAATAATTAGAATAAAACCTAAATAAAATGCTGGAAAATAAATTAAACAATAATTTTGATAAAGACGATGTATTTGAAAGTTAAAAGGATTTGCTTTTATTTTAATTAAATGAAGATTCATAAAAATCAATAGAATCTTGTAAATAAATATTGCGTGATTTGTCTAAAGAATATCAATAAGAAATTTATTAAATTCTTGCTTGTTCTTATATTTGTGAAGAAAAATATGAGCAAGCTAGAAATATACTATTAAATCAAATCTAATCTGAAAAAGAATTCAATAAATGTTTGAACAATCTAGCAGTCTGTAATTGGTTTGAATTAAAAAAAAATAAAGACTCAATTTCAATAAATAAATTAGATTAAGAATGTTTTTAATATTTGAAAGAAAGTTTATTGATAAAGGAAAGAAATAATAATAAATTAGAGATGAATGATGAATAGAAATAAAAAAGATATTAAATATTAAAAGGAGAAATAAAATTGTAAGAAAATATAATTGATCTAAATTTATAGAACTAATATAGTGGAATAGAATTTTTAAATATATGTGAAATATTGGTGGAGATGGTAGGAAAAGGAATGGAGAAAGAAACAGGATATTGGTGTAAAGAAGGTTTAAAGTATTGTGAAAAAGAGGAACAGAATAAATATTTGGGAATGATGTTAGTGATATTGGCCAGACTACATTTCTATTAGAATTAAAGAATTAATAGTGAAGGCTTATACAGACATGCTATCGGAATTTTTAAGGATCGACAGGATTCTTACGGATTACAAATGGGCTTGATAGGCTATAGTTAATTATTGAAAACTATATAGAGATCCAAGGAGGCAGATGCATTAATTTAACAAGCTAATAACTTATAATTTCCTTCTAATATATCTACTCTTTATTATCTTCATCTCCCTATTTCCTCAATTTCTCTCCTATCCTTTTGACATTTATTTAAATTATTATATTATTGTTGTTAACTTTTTATTATATGAATTATATATATGAATCAACAAAATGATAGTATTTTGATCCTATTTTTAGTCTTGCCTTTGGTAATCCATCTACCAAATTTGGTGCTATCAGTAATAGTATAGGCAATTATTTTAGCATTACTTTCTATTTAAATATCGTTTATGATTCCTTCCTATAAATATTATTTTAAATAATACATTAAAAATAGAAAGACTAGTTTCTATGGAGTTGATTTGTTGTTGATTGAATTTTGTGAAGAATAATTATCCGGAAGTATTGGCACTCAAAATAAGATCAGAATTATAAAGGGAACACAAGCCTGTAATCCATTATGGATTTTATTATTATGGATCTATAAATGAATGAGAGTAAATCGGTTTTTTCCTTTAGGAAGAATAGATATTTATCAGTCCTATAATATTTAATCAATATATATTGTATTATTACATTATTATAAATTATAATATATCGTAATATTACTTTTGAAGCAAAAAAATATCAATTTTATTAATATATTTAATATATTATAATTTTTATATCAAAATATTTAAATTGAATTAAATATAAATTTTTTATAATCAATTTAAATAAATTTGATAAATTTTTCTAATATTTTAAATTTCTTATATTATAAATATAAGTTTTAATTTTATAATTAAGAAAATGAATTTAAAAATACATCATGGAAGTTTTAAAAAATATAAAATAATAAAAATAAAAAAATAATATGAAATATTATAAATAAAGAAGATTAGAATAAAATAATTTAAAATAAATATTAAAAAATTGAAAATTAAATTAATAAACCTATATTATATTAAGATATTATGATTAGATCGTATTAAGATATTGTAAAAATATTAAATTATTAATAATAATTTACCTTCTTGTCCGGCAGTGACAAATGAGTGACTATTGATAGTTGAGACAACGTCGAGTGCATAGAGATTATTGGAGTTAAAGATGATTTAGGAATTGGACTACATTTACCAAATGATAGCTTGTTTATCAATTCCACAACTAACATAATCATTTTCACCGAAAGTATCCAAACAAATTGGAGTATCTTTATGTCCATAGAATTGCTCTATGAAACATTGTTCTCCACTATCCCATTATCTTAATGTCTTGTCATCACTTATAGATGCAAATTCATTACTATTCTTACAGCATTTTAAATCATTCACTTAACCTCTATCAATATTTAATCATATAAAAATTAATTAATATAATCCACTTTATTATATTATATATGGTAATTATAATATTATATTAAATTTAAATTAAATAGAAAAATACCTATGGCCTTTGAGATTATTAATAAGCTTATTTGTATTGAGATCCCATAACTTTATAATTCTATCTGTTCCACTTGAAATCATCATATTTCTTTACTGATTTAGACTCATACACAGAATATTATTTGAATGAGCTTATTTATTTATGAATACTTTTTGCTGTTTTTCGATATCCCAACAGATTATTGCTTGATCTTTACTGCATGTATACATTATATTTTATTTGTTTTCATCAAGTTGAATTTTATTTATTGTTTTTTTATGACCTTTTAATTCTATTTCTACTGCTTTTTTTTACTATATTTTTTCTTTAATACTTTCGTATACTTTTATTTCGTTCATCCTTCTTTTTTTCATTAAATCTCTTTGCAATATTTCATTTATTTTGTCATCTTCATGTCTTTCCACTCCTGTAAACTCTTCAATGAAAAAATCATCTTCTTCTTTTTCTTTTTATTCTTTTGCTTTTCTTATTATATCTTTCGCTATTCTTATTCTTTTTTCTTCCATCGTTTCAGATTTATCATCACTTTAATCTGAAAATTCATACTAAGACATATTTTCATATATTTATTCGTTTTCTTTTTATTCATCATATTTATTTTTTTTTACTTTCTTTACAATTTTATCTTTTTGAAAATTCTAATTTTTTTTTTACATTAATATCTATATTTATATTAATTAACTTAATAATAATTATTATTGATGATTATAAAAATTAAGAAAAGTAATAAAGATATATAGAATTATAAATAAGTATAATAATATAAATCTATAAAATTAAAAGTAATAAGATGTAAAGGATAGTAAAGTTAACAAGAAAATAAAGATTAGTTTAATAAATTTAAGGTGGATTTTGTTTCGGAAACCCTCACTTTAATCCCTCAAAACACATAACATTAAACCATAATCCTCACTTTATGGCATATGATGAATCAATTCCAATTGGAGCATTTCCAGAAGGAAAAGTAGGTCAAAAAATAAGATCCCGAAAATATTTTGACCAAATGTTATAATTAACTATCCAATACTTGAAAGAGTAAGGAGTGGAAGTTAAGGTGACAAAATAACAATTGATGGAAAATAAAGATTTATAACAGCAAAAAGAGTATGATATTGACTTGAAATAACATATTGAAGGTTTGTTATTGATTTTGAGTTAGAAAGTGTTTGTATAAGAAAATAAACAAAGGTATACTTTAGAATAGCCATAGAGATTGTAGTTTAGTAAGTAATGGTTATTATTTTCGAGTGTAGTGCATGAGAACATGAATTTGTATTAATTTGTTGATAGTTACAATGATATTTTGTGGGAGTTAGTTGATAAGAGTCATAATTATGTTGCCCCTTAAATTCATTAGCTTTCTCATTTAGAGCAGTTTGAGTTCCAACATAGTTAGAATTATAAGGTTGCTCCTGTTCAATCTTTGTACTCTAAAGATCCAGCTAATAATACTTTCATTAATAGGTTTATGAAATTTATTCACTCTTATTGATTTATCATTTATCATTTATTCATTAATATTATTTATATATTATATATTTTAATTTTATTTAGAATTATTTATTTTTTTTATTTTTAACTAATCCTTTTTATAATAAATATCATCAAAATAGTTAATTTTATTATAATAATTTTATTTATCTTTTTACTATTAAACATGTTTCATAATCTTATAAATTTAAAGTTATTTTTTATTTTTATTTGAAAATTGATTTTTAATTAATACTAAATTCAAAATCAATAAAATTTTAATTTATTTATATTTATTATATTTTAAATATTTTAGATTTTTTGATTGTACTTATTTAAAAATTTTTATTATTTATTTTAAGAATAAATATGTAATTTTGAGTAATAACTAAGTATTAATACTCTTATTAAAGTTAGATAACATTAAAAATTTATTAATCATTAAATTTATGATTTTTATTTATAATATAATTATGAATATTGCTATCTAAAAAAGAATAGATTTTAATAAAATTAGAATAATAAATTGCTCTATTAATTCTCTATTTTTAAATTTTTAAAGAATTGTTTGAATTAAAAATGTTTTCGCTTGTCTATTAAAATCCTTGAGCAGTTTTGCTAGTAAAATCAATAACTCCTGTAACTGGTTTAACTACAACTCCAGTAATTCCTTTAAATAATCCTATTTAAATATTATTTATTTTAAATACCTTTTAGTATTCCTTTTTCTCCATTTTATTTTATTTCTTTAATTGGTTATTCAATAATTCCAATAACTCCTTCCCCTATTCCTTAAAATAAGTTTTTAGTGCCTTAAAACAATCCATCTGCTAAATGTTTTACATTTTTATGTTTCTTTTAGGTTCTATTTTCAATATAATCATCATCTAATGTAAGTTTTACAAATTGATCCCCTATCTAATTTGTCATCTTTTCTATTGTGTTAAAAGCTCCTATAAATAAAATAATTAATATAATTATAATAAATTATAATATTGTAAATAATAAAATAATAATGATAAAAATTATTAGTAATAAATATATAATAATATAACTATAAATAACCCTTAGTAGCTTTATTTATAAGAGAAGAAGTTCCTTAATAAATTCCTTCAACTCCTTCAAGTGGTCCTTTAATAAATCCTTCAATAGGTTTATCAATTAAATCTATTACTCCTGTGGTGATATTTTTAATGAGATTGTAAGGATTTCCAAATATTTCTAATGATCCAATTATTTTGAAAAGCTAATTTTGAATATTATTTTAGAATGAGCTTTGAATATACAATAAAAATTATTTTGTATCACTATCGAAATTCATCATTTTGATTCCTTATAACTTCAATCCAGTTGAATCTATTTCGGGAATATATTTCAAAATTGCATTTTTCTAATTATTTGTAAATCTTCTATAAGAAAATTAAATTAAAATAGGATTAATCAAACATTATTGAATTAAAATTAATTATTATTATTATTATTATTATTATTATTAAGGAATTAATTTGAGGAGGGAGTAAAGAAGAGTATCAGTTAGGTTAAGAATGAAAGGATGGATGTCTAATTGGAATTAATAGACAATTAACTTTAGTTATCTGTGTTTATAACTAAACTAGATTAATCCAACAACACCCTGTCTGTTCTGTAATTCCTTTTAATTAATGTGCAAACTCACTTCATTAAAATTTTTTTAAGTATTGTCATCAATTTATAATGATTTTATTTTCCAATTCAGCACAATCTTAACATTCCTTAATTCTTATTCAGATATTATAAACTCTTAATGCATGAATTAAATATCTTTTATAGATATATAACAAATTTCTGAAATTTTCTAGTTTTTTTCTTATTTATCAATCAATGAAATTCCTAATTAATTACAATATATAATTAGTTATTTTTCAGATTCCCTTTACTATTGGTTTTAAATACTTATTACCATATTTTATTGTGATTCATATAAGTAAATTATGATTTAATCATTCTGACTTACTTAAAAGGAATTATTAAGTAAAAGTTATAAATCAATTGGTATAGACTTGAAATTGTAATCAAAGTAAATGAATGAATCATTTTAATTAAGCAAATTGTATTATTATTATTAATGTTAGTTAATCGATAGTTTTTGTTGGTTTTTTTAATAGAGTTAGATTTGTTGATCAAGTTTGTTGAGTATCATGAATTTTTTAGTGTGAATTTCTTCAATTATTATTAATGTTTAAAAATTATGAGTTTTTTTTTCGATATTAATTAGTATTTTTTACAGGTTTGTTCCTTCTTATTCTATTTAAATTTATTATTGTTTATCATCTAAAAGTTAAATACTGTTTAATTCAAATACTCTCATCAAATCCTTTTGAATTATTTATAAATTGTAATTTCCTTTAGATTATTATGTGTTGAATAAATCGCTTGTTATATTTGATGTTAATTGTTAAACAAAATCTTAATTATTCATATAAATGTTTATTATGCTGTGTTTTAATTTATTTATAATTTTATATTTTGCATCTAATTTATAAACTATTGATTATTATTGATTATCATTTATCTCTTATCTATTTATTGATTCTCTATTTATTAAAATATCAAGACTATTATTAGGATCTATTTGTATTATCTTTTGTTATTTTTAGTTTTCCAGATCACATTATATATTTTGATTATCATTTATTTATATTATCAGTTATTTCTATTGATTTTCAAATTCTTTATAATCTAATAAATAGTATTACTCTTCATCTATATTAAGATATAGATAAGGAATATTGAGGATATTGAATTTATAATCAATTTTATTAATTAAGACAATAGAATTTATTTAAAAAATTTGTTAACTTTTATAAACTTAGAGACTAAATTAAGTATTATCTGAAAAAACAAATTATTAGGAAATATTTTGAAATGGATTAAAAATATAATTGAATGAAAAACTTGATAAAATGAAATTAATGAGGACTTATTAATCGTTCTAAATTTTAAGAGTTTGTCCTGAAGAATAAGGAGAAAGTTATAATTAATCATGTTAGTTATTTTAGCTAATAAATAAATTAAAAGTGATATTGAAAGGAGTGTTATTTATTAATAATAATTAAGGATTTATAGACAATTATCTTATAAATTAATCTTTTTATTCTAATTTTATTGTAATGAAAATTTACTTGTTTAGTAATTCTTTTAATTATTAATTTATGAGAATTTTATTCTTTATTTGACCTTAATTTAAAGGTTCTAAAAGTTGTTCTATTTTTATTTATTAAAATTGTTATTGCTATTAATATTATTAATCATTTTCAAAAATTATTTAAAATTATAATCGACAATTTTTGAAATATTTAGTGCTTAAAAAGAATGGCATATTTTTCTATAAATCAAAAACTGACAGTTATTAATCAGTAGAAATCTCTATAACTCATATTCTAATTAATTTATCTAATCGATTTATTATTTCAAGTTTTGATTTTATACTTATTTTTATTAATCTATTATCTTTTTCCTTACTTATCATTAATTTATCATCGATAATTATATCTTTATTTAGATTTATCATGTCTATTTTTGTATTTTCTATTGTTATTATACTATTTTTTTCATTGTTTTGCCTATCATTATTATTTAACATTTCTATACCAAAATCTTATCTAAAAAATAAATTATGATTTATATTATTATGATTAAATTAAATATTTTAATTTTATATGTTATTGACCAATAAAAATCCACTCAATAATTTATTATTTTTTTAGTTTTATAATTAATTACATGGACTATTAATAAATTATTTTAATATTTCATTATATTTAACATAATTATAATAATTCAAATTAAGGTTATCAAAAATGTAAATAATAATCACACTATTATCTTCTAAATTTTGAGAATAAAACTATTTAATTTAAATTTAATAACAAAAAGGTTCTATTAAAATTAGATAGTTTTGATCATCTACATTAAAATATTTCAATTAAAAGCTTGATTAAATTTAATGAATAATTGAATCTTTTTTAAAAATAGAATTTAAATTTAATTCATCAAAAATTAAATCTAATATAGGAATATATTAGTAGTCTATTAATTGTATATTTCCTTACTTAATTCTAACCATAAAATTTTCACTAAATAAATCACATTATTATTATGTTACTTATTAAATTTAATCTTTAAATTTATCATCAATTTAAAAATTTTATATTTTTTAAATTATTTATTGCAAATATTTCAGTTATTAATAAGATATATTTATTTTCAGGTTATCATCTATCATCAATTCATGAAATCTATTGTATATTTATTTATTTGATTATTCTAATTCATTTTGCTTACAATTATAAAAAATATTTATTGAATACAAAATAACTTATTATTCAAATTCCAATGTTAAATTGTTTAAATATAATTTTATATTTTAATTCATATTTTAATTATTCATCTAAATAAATAATTAAATCTATGATTATATAACAAATTTTAAATTATTTTCTTAATTTAAGGTTATTATTACATTTTCACTAGATATTATAATGTTATTTGTAAATAGTTAAATTTGACTTTAATCTTAACAAACTTAATTTCTAAGAATAAAATAATTTTACAGATAGTTTATTTATTAATAATCAAATATTATATTAATATTCTTAAGTTATATTTAAATGTCTCTATTAAATTGATCCAATAAAATTTATAATTATATTTATTATATTTTTTATTAATTCTTTAATAAAGATTAACTATTTTATTCTAAATTTTTAATTTCTGTCTTTAAATTAATTTTGGTTGTTTTTTTTAATATTACATCTAAATAAAAATTGTTTAAAATAAAATTGAAAACATTATTTGGGTTATTAATAATATAATTTAACTAATTAGATTTAATTTTAATTTCCATGTAAGATTTCGTCAATTAATTTATATAATGATTATATATAAAAAAAGAATCTTATTAATCATCACCTAAAAAATTATTAAGAACTATTTATATTAGCTCCTAATATTCATCATAAACCTAAATTAAATTTAATTAATTTAAATTTATTTGAATTTTATTATAAGTTTCATTTATTTAATTATATAAATAATAGTTATAATCTTTTAATTTACACATTTCACAAATTATTTCCATATCTTATATTATTTCATGAAATTAATCTAATTAACTATTTTTTATTTTTATATTTTTTACCTTTATTTTTTAATAATCTTTTATATTATTTATTTTTTGTTAAAATTATTAATATTCAATTGAAATACCTTATTTTAAATTTTCTATATCTATTTAATCTATTTTTAATATAATTTTATCATCAACATTTATTTAAGTATTCATTAAATTTAAATAAAAAAAATTATCTTTTTTTAAATCTTGTATTATTTAAAATACTATTTATTATTTTAAAATTTCTTCAATTTAAAAATCTTTTATAAAATTATAATTTTTTATACACTCTAAATCTTATTTTTACTTTAATTATTAATTTTATTTTTTTAATTAGGATTAGGAATCTTATTATAAATAATATTTTTTTGCATTTTACTCTATTTTTTCAAATCTCAAAACATATTGAATATCTAGAATATAGTTTAATAAATAATTTAAAATATAATCTAAAAATCTCATAAATTTTTGTTAATCATAATTTAAATAAACATCTTATATATATAATTCTATTTTACTTCTTATAACTATTTAGATTATATAATTTTTATTTAATTCATATTTTTATTTTTTAAGCATTACTTAACCACTCTGATTTAAAACTAATATATTTTTAAACTGAATTTATATTTTTATTTGATTTTATTAATATTCAATTTCATGAATCTAAATTTAATAAATATATTATTATATTTATTCTTAAAAACATTTGCAATTAATCTTTTTTATTTAGATGTTGAATTATATTCAATCGTTATTGTATTAAATCTATTATTAATCTTAAATTAATTATTTTTCTTAATTTAATTAATTTTAAGTATAATTATTATAATTAAAATCCAAAAATATTCATTATATTTTTTTGATGATTTCTGGGTGCCAAATTAAATTTAAATTAGGAATATTAGCTTTAATTTCATTATTTTAGAATTAAAATTATAAGTTTTCAAATTAATTATTAAGTAAAATCAATGAAAAATTCTATTATAATTAAAATATGACTATATTTTTTAGCTATATTTTAATTTATTTTAATAAATTAACTTCAGAAAAATCAAATATTAAATTTTATAATTTCATTAATATATTTATTTCTTAATCTAAATAGGCTAAATTTATATGAACTTAATTAATATTATTTTTAAATAAATAATTGAATTATTATTAATTATTAACATTTTTTTATAAATTTTCTTAAATTATTTATTAAGAATAAAAATTATTTTAATCTATTTTTTTTTAAAAACTAAATTTATTAAAAATATAAATTAGTAATTATTAATTAAAGTTAATTTTAATTTTTGAAATAGTGTTTTAAATATCAAATTATTTGACATCTGAATTTTAAGGATTATAAATTGATAATAAAGACGAAATTTATTTTAATTTAACAATTTAATAAATTAATTCTTCTTATTAAAATTAAATTTAAATAAAATCAGATTTTATAAGATAAGCATCATTAATATCTTACTATTAAATGGTATTAATATAAATTTCTTAAATTTAAATAAATATAAATTAAAAATTAGAGAGTTTAAACTTAATAGATGATGGTTATATAGTGACTTGTAAGTTAACTTTCAATTTCAACTAATTTATTTATTATTTAATATCATTTTAAATTATTTCTAAGTTTTCTTTTATATTTTGACTGTTATACTACATAACTTATTCCAATATTTAAATTGCTTCTCTTAAATATTAAATTTACATTTATTATATTTTAATATCTATATCATAATCAACGTCCTCTTTTTAAACATCAACATTATTTACAATCTAATTTAAGTTTAAAATGTTTGGATTCTTTAATACTACAGTTTTAATAAACTAGCTATCTTCATTTTAAATGCTTGAAAAAATATTACTTATTTAAGAATTATGAATTAAAAAAGCATGGACAGACTTAATATCAAAATAAAATTTAGAAGAGAATTTATTTTTCTAATTTTAAATTAGCTAATAATTTAAAAATATTTGGCTCATTTATAACTAAATGGCTTACGTTTCTTAATTTAAATCATTTTTATTGACTGTAATATGAATTGAATGAATATTCAATTTAAAATAAAAAAGAGGAATATTATTAACTGTTTAGTTCGAATTGTTATTATTATTATTAGAATCATCTAAAAGTTATAAAAAAAGTTAATTCAAATTATTAAGTTCTTCTTAATATTGAGAAGGATTTTCTGAATTATCTTTCACTTGTCTTTTAAACCAAGTGTTTATTATGCTGTTACTTTGCTTTTTTTTCTGTTCTATTTCTTGCAATTTTGTACTTATTTGCCATTTTTATAACTGCTGCTAAGTTATTTTGTTTAGCCATTCTTCAGATTCAGTCATCATTATATTCATTATTCAAATCCTTTCTTCATCATTAAATAAATTTTTATTTTTTAGCTTCTCATAAACATCCACATTTTATTATTTTTTTATATTAATGCTTTCCAATATTTTTTGAATTGCAATTCCAAATTAAGATTCTTTTTTTTCCTCATTTATATCAATTAAATTACATTTAAGCTTATAATTCTTTTCATTTTCTTAATCCTTTCTTTTGGAATAAATTAACAACCTTTCTACTTCCTAAATTAATTAGATTATTTGTTATTATTGTAGCTCAATTTTAATTTTATCTAAATTGCATTCTAATTCATATTAACCTTTATTTTATAAATCTCTTTTATCAGCTATTTTTAGTTTTACTTCCATGTTTATTTAAATTATCCATTATTATAAATTTTAATTATTATTTTGTATTTTAACATCCTCATTTTTATTTTCAGTAGTATTTATAGATTAATCAGATTAACTTTATTTTATTATTAAATTTTACATATGTTTTGTTATAAGTTCATCTCTTAATTAAATATTATTTGATTAATATAAATTTATTATTTAATCACTTACAAAATTCCAATAAAATGCTAATTAACTTACTGTTAATAATTTATATCTATTTAAAAAAGGTTTATTATTATAATTAGTATTGTTATTATTAATAGTATTATTAATGGTGTTATTTATGTAATTGTTATTGATATTATTGCTGTTACTATTAAGATTATTAGATATATTATCAGTGGAAATTTGAATATGATTAATATCCTGCTATGATTATATATTATGATCAATATCAAGATTATTTTGAGAGCGATTAAAGAAAATATGTTACCACTAAGAATCAGTAGTATAAGCAGTAATAGAATCTAGGGTGATTCCATAACTAAATGACGGATTATCAACTCTAAAATGAATATCCCTTATAGTAATTTATAAATTATCAATGATATTAGCACTGATTCTCTGAAAATATCCCATATTGTCCTTAAAACCTTCCTATTGATTAAGTAACCCCAATATAAACTAGGAAATAAGATTAGAAAGAGCATTGAGTTTGTGATAAATGAAATCAAATTGTGTAAAAATAAACTGGTTTTCCTTAAATGCTGAACAAATCACAAAGACCTTCTCAAGTTCTACTTCAACTGCTTTAGATTGTAATTGATTCCATGGTATTATTACTCATAGTTATCCAATATGAGAATAATCTATTTTATAGCCTATTCCCATTCGTTCAAATAAGTCTTTCTTTAGAGATAAGTCTTGGATACAGATTTTTCCAGCCCATACTCCTACTTTTACTTTACCTTCAAGGCCTTCAATGTAATCTCCGAATTATTGAAGGATTATGCGTTCTAATACTTTGTCCAACATTATATTCTATCTTTATTATTATTGGTTTACTAGTTAAGTGTTAATGTTATATATTTTATTTATCAAATTAATTTATATAATATTATTGTTGTATTTATTATCTGTTTAAATTTTTTTTATATATTTATATTACTTATTTTATGAAAAAAAATAAAGAAATACAAAATCAAGAAATAAAATTATTAAAACAATAAGAAAAAAATAATGACATTTAATATGTTTTTAATTAATTAAAGAATAAGAATGATAAGATAGATAAAGGGTCTTTATTAAAATATGTTGGTTAGAATTATTAGTTTTTAGAGGATTAAATAAAGCAAAATAATTATGAAATAGTAGATAAAATGTTTACTTTCAATTTATACGATGATAACCAAATATACTTAATGCTTGAATAGTTGGAGAAATAATAAAAAGATTAGTAAGAAGGTTAAGATTATAACGAATAAGAACAACCTTATTTCTTATAAGAAATATCATTCGAACAATTCAAAAAAATATTTGATTTATGCAAAATAAAATACTGATTAAATAATCATTTATTAATTTTTTGTAATTTTTTATCTGATAATTAATTTTGAAGCATTTATTTTTTCCATTCCTCTACTTAAATATTTCTTCCACCTATATTTCTTGTCCTAGAGATAATCTAAAATAAAATTATAATAAAGATAATTATTATAATCATAATAAGATAATAATGAATATTAGGATAACGATAATTAAAATAAATTTGATGATATTAATAACAATAAAAATAGAATACATCTTGAATTTTAGCAAAATAAATAAACTCAATGTTTTTTCTCATATTAGTTTCCATGTCCTTAAGATAATAAAAATAGAGATACCTCGATCATAGTTCCAACTTTGTTAAGAATAATCTATTGATCATCAATATTATCAATGGTATCTTCCTTCTTCCTTTAAATGTTGGCAGCAACTGCACCATCAAAATGCTACTGTGTTTTAATTGAAATACAAATAGTTGTGGTGATTTTAAAATTAATTTTATTTTTACTTAAATCTCTTTTGACTTCTACTATATTAATACTATTCCACTTTGAATTCTAACATTCCTTAATAACTGATAAACAGATTGCAAAGTTGCCTTCTTTGTCTTTATTTTAAATGAAGGTGCTTGATATTCCGCCATTATAATAATGTTTTCTGTATTCATCAAAAAGTTTGTTTGCTTTTATTTCTAGTTCTCTTAGATACTTACTTGGGTAATTATCACTCTTTTATTATAATTTTGGGTAATATTCGTTGCTAAATGGAGATCGATATGAATCGCCATCTCGGTTGAATTCAGATCCTATAAATTCCTAATTTGTTTTTTCATCTTTTATTATTTTTAAAGTGTAGTCAAATCTGTTTAAAACTTCTTGTTAAATTTCATCTGATATATATAATAGCCCATTCAAATTTTATTCTTAATTTATTGGATTTAATCTTTAGTTTATTTGATGAATACAATTCAACTTCTCTTTACCATTTATTTATTATTACATAATTTAATATTTTTATATTAAGTATATTTTTTTTATAATATAATTTATATTTTTTTGATATTTACAATAAATTTTTAATATAATATATTATAATATTCATTGTAATAAATATTTAATCAAAATATATTAACTAAATATGGAATTTAATAATAATGAAATTTATCTTTAAATAAATCAAATAAATATTTAAATTTTATAGTTAAAAGAAAATCAGGATTTTATTATTGAAAAAATAGAAATAATTAATAGTTTATGTGACATTTATTTGTTATAAAATCAAGTTTTAATAACTAATAATTAAAATAAATTTTATTTTTAATTTGAAGACTGTTAATCTCATGGAATAAATAAATAAATTATTTCAATAAAAATATTTTCTGAAGAAATACTTGAAATCAATAACTAAATTAATAATATTTATAAATTGAAAGGTTTTTATGAAATAAATATTTTTTTTAATCATTAAGATTAATAGTAATTTTTTTAAATATTTTGCTAATTATAAAATCAAACATCAAGTAAAGAAGAAAATAGTTTTTTAAAAGCTATGCTTGGTTAAATTGAATCATAAAGTGATGAAGATTTTGATGAATAAGAAGAAGAAGAAAATTTAATGACCGATTTGAAAGAAAATAATGAATTTTAAAATTAATGAAATTTATATAATATATGGTAAAAATTTTAAAAATCAATTTTACTAGTAATGCAAATTCTATTTATTGTCTTAAATATATTAATATTTGCTATTATTAAACCAATTTTAAACAATAATATTATTTTTGGATTATATTCGTTATTCAGGATTTCTATTTAACAATTATTAGAGTAATTCAATACATTCATTTGAATAAATCCATTAATCTGGGATGTAAATTTAAAGATTTTAATCTTAAATCATTTTTATCATAATATCTTGTTTATCATGATAAAAAGGATGATTTTAAAATAGCATTTCATAAAGAATTATTCCAAGAGACCAATAATCACTGGAAATTTAATACTAATACTATTTGTTATTTAGAATTTCAGGAGCAGTAATTTAATAAGTATATTATAATTCATTACTTTAATTAATTTAAGTTTCAATAATTCTACCTATTCCGAAATCAGATATAGCTAACTATCCTTTTTCATTTATTAAAATGTTTTCTAATTTTAAATCTCTATATATTATATTTTCATCATGTAAATTTTATAATCCGTTTAGTATTTAATAAAAGAACTTTTTGCATGTAGATTCTTCTAAAATAAATTAATCCTCATTATAGACTAAATTATATAAATCACCTTTTTCATAAAATTTAGTAATAAAATATATTATTTTATTCTTTATAAAGCAATATTCTAATTATTCTAAATTTTATTTTTATTAAAAATTTTTCATTTTATTTTATATAATTTCAATTTCGTCTTATTTTTTATTTTATAAATTTATTTTTTTCATAAAATATTTTAGATCATTGTTTGTTACTAAATAAACTTCCTTTTATTATTTTATATTAAATATTTACTTTTAGATTGTTATCTCCTATTTTTAAATTTTTTTATACTTAAAATTTACTCAATATAATATTTATATTATTTTCCTTTTTGTATAATATTTCATTTTCAAATATCCATTGATCCTAAGTGTATAATATTGAACTTGGATATTTTTAGTCAAATGTTTAACTTTTTTTTATTTAAATATCTTTCTTAAATTATAAAATAATATCAATTAATTCATATCTATGAAAAGATTTTAAAACAATCGACTTTATTTATTGATATTATTAACTAAAATTTATCTTAAAAGAATTGTCGTTTGTTAAAATATGAATATCATTAATTAAATCTATATTTTAATTATAATAATTTTTGAATTATAAGCTTCTATCAATTTATTTTTATTTCCATAATTGTATTTAAAATTAATTTTATCTTATTTTTATAATTTAAATAATTCTTTCTTTTGGTTTATTAAATTTATAACATTTTTATACAAAAACAACATTTTTTTATTTTTCATTATCATTAATTAATTTTAAAATATTTTAATCCTTATAATTATCTATTAAGCCTTATTCCATTTAATAAAAAATTAATTATAATAAATAAAAAAAAAACAAAAAAAATAAAATGTAGGGAAAAGTAATAAATAAAATTGGCTGGATAGGCACGGGAGTAATGGGAAATTCAATGGTACAACACTTACTTAAAAATAATAAATAAGTATTAGTATACAATAGATCAAAATAAAAAACCGATAATTTGGTATAAATGGGTGCAAAATATAGTGAAATAAATGAAATGGTGAAAGAAGTAGATTGTGTAATATTAATGGTAGGATATCCAACGGATCTTGAAAAAATAATATTCTAAGATAAACTAGTTGAGAAAATGAAGAAAAACTCAATTCTAATAGACCACACTACAAGTGAACCAAGCCTTGCAATAAAGATCCATGAATACTGTTCTCTTTACGGAATTGACTGTTTAGATTGTCCAGTGACTGGCGGAGACATCGGAGCAAAGAATGGGACTCTTTCAATTCTATCTGGAGGTAATGCTGAAATATTTTAATTGGCCAAAAATGAGATCTTCCAACATTATGGGAAGAATATTAACTTGATGGGCAAATAAGGTATGGGCTAACATGCTAAGATGGCTAATTAAATAGCTATTGCTGGTCAAATGATAGGATTGGTTGAAAGTTTATTGTATAGTTAGTAAGTGGGTTTAGATTAGGCTTAGTTGATTGAGGCTATTAAAAACGGAGCTGCTGCTAGTTTCAGTTTGAATGTATATGGACCTAGAATTCTTAATGGAGATTTTAATCCTGGCTTCTATGTTCATCATTTTGTTAAGGATATGGCTATTGTTGTTTAGGAGTGTTAGAAAATGGGAATTAGGTTGAAAGGGCTTGAGTTAGTGCATTAGCTGTATTAAGGGCTTGTGGAGAATGGTTAAGGAAATCTTGGCACATAAGCGTTATTTTTGTAGTTAAAAAGGATTAATAATTTATAGTGATCTTTATATTTT
>Ga0315908_10001376_pt1 | contig 18300 bp, 5 predicted proteins | sample LakEriMetagenome_12_FD_203520 | JGI IMG/M metagenome (GOLD analysis project Ga0315908, IMG submission 203520) | Freshwater fungal communities from buoy surface, Lake Erie, Ohio, United States - Buoy 4 MA124 | ecosystem: Environmental > Aquatic > Freshwater > Lake > Lake biofilm | place: USA... | reverse complement strand
TTAAACCTTTTTAAAGTACTTTGATAATTCATAAAATACTTATGCAGATCCCAACTAATACATCATGAATGAATATATCGTAACTACTATTTAAGAAAGAGAGGAGGAGAAAACAACAACAACAACAGGAAAAGAAATAGAAATAGCAAGGGAGTATTACTTGTTTATGAAGAGTCTCATTGAAAATATTTAGAGTTTCTCAATCAATAACATTGGACTTTATAGTCAATACGATCTTGATTCTAATTTGTTCACATCTATTTCTACTTCCAGATAAATTAGCACTTATTAGTTCGATTCTAATTATGTAATCCCCACACCTTCTGGCTCTACTGTTTAGAATGTTATTGGAAAAGATATAATATCAAAGACTGTTCTAACTACTTTCTAACAAACTCAGTTAACATTCTTTGAATAGTTTGTCAAGGAATCTTATGTTATTAAATCTAGATGTTATTAAAATTAGTATTTGGATTAAGTTATCACCAAATTCACTTCCAAATAAATTACTTTCACTTATTCAAACGGCTATTTAACTTCTAGTCCTTAATTAAAAAAAGTTAATACCACTGATTTCCATCATAGGAAACTTTAAAAGAAAAAATTATAAAAAAAAAATAGAGACTGATTATTTTTTTATTATCATATTATTAAATTATAATAAAATACATTAATAATCACTATTATTATTCTTAATCTTATTTCCTTTTTCTATATATACTTTATATATTTTATTTTAATTTAACTAGTTTAGGTATTAAAACAAAGCTAAACAAACATTATAAGAAAAACTAGATGAAAGCTAAAATTATTAATTATTATTTAAATTTCAAACCTATTGTTTCAAGCTAATATATTTATAGATATAATTACTAAAAAATAATCCAAAAATCTTTTATCAGAAATCATTATTAAACATATTGTACAAAAAGTTGTAAAAAAAATTGAAAACAAATAGTAATTATTGGTATAAAATGGTTTTTTAAAAGGCTTATTTTTTTAGCAAGTAAAACTTATTATGATATATTAAAAACAACTTGCATAAAAAACAGTCTATATTACAAATTTTATTTATTTAAAAATTAGATATAAAATTAAATATAATGAATATAATAATAATAGTTTAAATTTACCGTGGTAATAAAATACTTTTTATAAATAGAATCTGGTAAATTATTACAATATTAAAAATAGTAAAAAGAGTGTGTTTATAATAAAGTTACAGCTAATACTTAAAAAAAGATATTAATGCAATTGCTTCCTAATAACTGTGTTACTACTTAAAAACTAACTAACTATGAGTTAGGCATTTATTTAACTACCTTTTGTGTAGCTTCAGTGGAATTCATAGTGAAAATCAAAGAAGCTAACAAAAAAAGATCAATGTAATAGTAACATTCATTTGTCATTTCCATATTATAAAACAAAGAAATGATGACTGAAGTATATTAAATTAAGGAGTAAGAACACAAAAATACGAAGCATCCCATTGAAGTATTCAGGCATCCTTTTCCTTATTGAATTATATCTATCACACAAGAAATGTCATCTATTTTTAAAGATGTGAAGTCAGCTGCTAACGAGGCTTCTTCCTTGCTTAGTGATAGTCCTACATTTGCTGACTATTTTTATTCAATTGTTATTAATATTTTATTATTTTTTTATTTAATTAATATTTTATTTTATTAATTCATTATTTATATTTTTATTTATATTTTATTAAAATTTATTTATTATTATTATTATCTAAATTTTTAATATTATATATTATTATTTATAATAAAATTATTTTAGTTATTATTATTATTTTGATTATTTTTATTATTATTAAATATATTATTTAATTTATTTTTTTTATTTAAATTATTATTATTATTTTATTTTCGATTAATTGATTAATACTTTTAACGCTTAACAGTCATTAGCTCCATCTCCAACCATCATTATCACATTTTTTTTTTCTTTTTATTTTTCACATGTGCTATTCTTTATTCCGTTTATTATTTGTTCTTTTTAGCTTGGATTCATTCTCCCATAAATTAACGTCTTATCTAAAATTTTTTATTTTAAATTTTATTCTTGTCCTAGTATCCATTCTAAGATATTCCCATTTATTGCTAAATAGGTATTTTCATTCAAAATAATTTACAAAAAAATTTCCAATTCCTAACTATTTTCCAATTATTGTTATTCTTGTCCTGTATTATTTTAAATATTAATCAACTAGTTGTTTCCCTTTTCTATTTGAATTATTTTAATGTTTTCTTATATCAAATTGCATTTATAACCAATTTAAATTCCTGTTTATAAATTATCACCTGTGATCATACAAATTTTTAAGTCCCCATTTATTAACTAATTAATAGTTTCTTTAGTATTTTTTTTTATATCATTTTCAAACAATAACAATCCACTTAATTTTATATCACTTATTATTTTTTCATCTATTTCCTTATTATTTTCTTTATTTTATAGTATTTTATAACCAAATGCCAATGATCGGTACCCTTTATTACAATAATAATCATTAATTAATTTATAATTTTCTATCTTTTATTCATTTAACTCTTTTAACTTTTCAGGAGAGCCCTTTATAAATAATATTTATTTATTCTATAATTAAACTACTATTCCCATAAATTAATTAGCAGCTTAAAATTAAAATACTTTAATAATTTTTATTTCTTTTTGATCTTTTTTAAATTATTCTAATAATATTCAATTTATTTCTTAATTATTCATATTATTCTCTATCTTATAATTCACAATAAATTGGTATATTGAAAGTTCTAAATCATCTCCCATTAATTATTCATCTATTTCTACTATAGAATGACAATATTTAAGAATATTCATAATATGTTACTCTTCATAAAGTTCTAATTAATTTAAATCATTAATAATTTTATTGCTGATTTCTAATTTATTATCTTTTTTAATAATAGGCAAAACTCCTTTAAATTTTAATAATGATTCTGTAAGAGTTCCAGTTTTATCAAATGCAATATGAGTTAACTATCCACTAGTATCTAAACAATAATAATATTGATAATAATGATAATAATAATGATAATAATAATAATAATTATTATAATGATGACAATTATGATAAAGATGATAATGAATTACTTATCTTTTACTGATTGAGACAGACTATGGATTTATTTTTAAGTCTCCTGATAGAATGATCTATTCCAACATACATAGCAATTGGCAATTGAGGAGGAATAACGATAGTAAATACTTAAGCTAGTTTCATCAAAATATTATATACCGAGTTTTTGTATCTGATTAAACTATTAAGAGTAGATAAGTATCCGCAAATAGAAAATAAAAACATCATTTTCAAGAATTAGTAACTATCTTAAAAGAAAGTAAATCTATTTTCATTAGTAAACAAAATGCTTCTTGCCAATTATCCTTTTATTGATCTAAATCCAGTCTCACTTACCACTGCTAATGCTTTTTCTGATATTTAATTATTTTAATTATTTATTTTTAAACATTTAGTTCCGGAATAAAGCATGTTTAAATTATTAATTTTATTTTCAGCTAAATATTTAATTGGCTTTTTTGTAATGGGAAAAGATTCTCCAGTCAAAACTGCTTCGTTTATTACTAGTTCTCCTTATATTAATATACAATCACAACATATTAATTAGTTTGTTTCTATTTGTATTAAATCACCAGGCACCAATTCACAACTATCTATTTATTCTACCTTATTATTATTAATCAAATTTATCTTCTAGCTTATTTAAAGTTTTTCTTTCATATTTTTTAAATTCTATTTTACCTCAAATAGATTAATTATTATTTATATTATTGTAATCCCCCCAATTATCATGGCATATTTTTGATAATCATTTAAGTACCATATATAAAAGGAAAAAATTTAAAATATATTAAAAGGATTTAGAATTTCAAATACTATTATTTCAAAATTTGATTTTAAAGATACTTAAATTTAATTAATTCCATATTTTTTTTATTATATTTTTCTTTCAATTACATTTAACATATTTTTTTTTTAATATTAAATTAAATCTTTATTTATCAAATCTTTTATTTAATTTTCAAACAATTTAAATTCTTGGATTTCTTCATTATAATAAAATTTCATATATTAATATTAAAAAGTTATCAAGTTAATTTGATTTTCAAAACATTCTATATTTAATTTTTATAAACTGTTTTCATATACTTAAAATTGAAGTAAAAAAATTTATAATATAAAAATTTACTTCAATCTTGTACAAAAACTGTATCAGCATTGAAAAGATCAGTTTAATCATACATTATTTTTATTTTAAAATTAATTGACCATGCTGTCATTAAATAGGAAATTCCTATGGTAATGAAATTTAAAACATAAAAGAAAAATTATTTTAATTTATTTATTTTAAAAAATTTAAGTTATATTTCATGATCTTCATTATATTAATTTTACATTTTAGCAATCGTTTCTAATATAGTTTTTTTGTTTTAAACTTCACTAAATTATATTATCTTTTATAATAAATTACTCATTAAATACTTGATAGTTATTTTAAGATTTCATTGAACGATAATATTTTTAAAATATATACTTTAATTAATAAATATATAAATTTTATTTATTATCAAACTTTATAAATTTTAATTAAATATATTTTTTATTATTTTAATATAAATCTTTCATTAATCTTTAAGATTAAGTTTATTATTACTTGCAACTTTATTTATATTAACGTCATTTTAATTAATTGAGTCAAATTATTTTGTACTATTTTAAGTTTCCATCAATAATAATTAATTGACAAATTCAATAACATTTTTTATTCCGTTATTATTAACATCTTTAATTTATTCTTATATAATCAATTAATCTAATTTAAATAATTCTTGTATAACTATTAATTTATTTTTGAATTAAAAATCAGTTTAAATTTTAGGTTTTAAATATTCATTTAATAAATCTATATTGCTATTGAATGTTTAAATATTTAATTCAGATTAGATTAAATCTTCAATTAAGTTATTCAAATCTAAGTAAACTTTTTGTAAAACAATATCAATATTTTATACGATTCTTAAATATAATAAATTATTAATAATAAATTAAAATAAAGAAATTATTATAATAAAAGATTAAATTAAATATTACTGATTGTCTCTTTCAGGTTTTTTTTTATAAGATATTTGAACCTCTTTATGGAATTACAATTTAGAAAGTATATTAAAAATAGATAGTTTATTTATTTAGGTTTTACTTAGAATAACATCTATTATAGTTTTAATAAGTGGTAAATCATATAACGCTTTGTATTTCATAAATTAATTGTAAATATATTAGCAAAGATAATACTACATCATAGAATTATCGTTAAATGACCATCCATCTCCTTAGTATTCTATTGGACAAGCAGTAAGAATATTCTATTTATTTTGATCGTTATTTACATAAAAAAACTCATCCCATTCATTCTTTCTTCTATTATTCTTTCTATTATTTGCAATATAAACTACTTTATTTAAACCTCTATCTATCATTTTAAAAGCTAAATTCTCACAAAACTTTTCACAATCAAATAAGAAATCTTAATTAGATATATTAATTAATTTTTCTTATGATTCTAACTTTTCAATCTAATCTGTTAGATAGTTTGTAGTAAACAAATTATATAAATCAAATTTTAATACTTTTTATTTTTAGTATGTTAATTTAATTGCATTTATTAATTCATCTTTTAATTTTTTATCTAATAATTGAATGAACTATTTTTGATCTTATATTTTAGTTAAAATTAATTCAGTAATTTATTATGATATTTTATTAAAACTATTTATCTTCTGATTTAACCCAATAATTTCATCTTCAGATAAAGTAATTTCATTTTTTTTGCATTATTCTTTTAATTAATTTTAATTTTCTTATAAAATATTTTTAATTATTTGCCACCATTATTACTATTAACTAGAATTATCATAAAAATTTAAATTATTAAATAATTTTATTTTAAAGTATTTTTCCTCAATTATCTTATCATATAAAACAGGTAAAACTTAAAATATTACTGAAAGCATGTAAGGTGTTTTTTAGAATTCTTTTAAATCCTCTAGATTTTAATAATAAGTATAAGGAGACCACAAAGCTAATATTTTTTTATGTTTAACGAAATTATCAATATAGTTTTTCCTATAAATATTATAATTTATGTTATTTTTATCATTAAAAAATAAATTGATTTCTTTTTCATCAGTCACTAATTTTTAGAATAAAAAGTAATTTGAAGTTGAATTCTAAACATTATTTCAATCAATAAATTTAGGATCATCAAGATAACTATAATTTTAATAATCAAATTAGTTTTCTTAAAATTTAAATAAGCTTTAATTTATGTTAGCATCAGCTTATTATTAAATTTCTGTTTCTTCTATTTTAGGTTCTATTAGACATTTTCTTAAACTTTTTTGCATGAAAAAGAATGTTTTGGTTTCTTTTTATATATTCAAAACATCAGATAATATCTTATTTATTTCAAAAATATATTAGGCATTTAGATAGTACTCTTTTTGATTTACAAAATCTGCAAATTTAGATTCTAAAAAATATTTTTTTTTATCATATTTATCAATTAATTTTAATTTTTCTACTTCTAGATTAGTTGGATAAAACCAATTTAAGTATGTTTGAGAATTTGCACTTATTTATTAAGATCCACAAGTATAAATGACTTTAGGAAAAGTGTAAAGATCTCTATTAATTTCTTATTACTCATTTTATTATTATTATTATTGTTCTTATTACTAAGAAGGTTTATAACCCCATTCATCTAGCCTATTAGTTAAATAAAGATTTTTAGAAATGAACTCTTATTTCATTTCGTCATATCCATCTAACAAAAATACTAATTTAACTTTTCCTTTATTTGCGTTTTCTTTTAATTCTTCAACTCTTCTTTTATCAAAACCATAATTTTTATTAAGAATTTCATAGACTAAATTATTAGTAGGACTTTTAATTTAAGTTAAAGAACACCAAATAGGAATTAAAGGCACTTAATTTTAAATTGCAATATTAGGATTAAGTTTATTACTTTTCCATACTTTCCAAATATCTCTTTCTAAATATCTTAATATGGTTGATTTTCCTGCCCCAGATCTTCCTTATATTAAAATTGTGTTAATAGTTTTATTATTTAGGAAATTCTCAATCAATGTTTTTGACTTAATATTTTCTGAATTATAAGTCATATTGAGATTAATATAAAATTGCTAATAATATTAATCATTAATAACCTTCTAATATCTAGCTTCATACAACTAAGGAATATCTTTTCCTAATAAAAACTTAACATCATTTTTAATACTATTAACTGTATTAGAAACATCTTGCAATTATTAACCCATTTATTAAATCTATCCTGAAATATTTTAAATGAATTGCATTTACACTCCCAATATATTTTCAACACCTTATAAGTTTTTGACTTGGTTGTTGACTTCGTCTTAAACCATTTGACATTTCTGAACTAACAATTCTCTAACTTCAGCATCAGAACATTTGATAATTTGTTATTGTAAAGTAGAAAGTCTATTCAACTTTCCTTACATTGCGTTTTATATTATATCCTTTTAGTCGTCCCAATTGTCCTTAATAATACTTTGCATTTCTGATATATAACCCTAATTATCTAAAAGCAATTTTATTCTTTCTTCTGTCTCTTGATTTTTTCTTTATACTATTTATTTCTCAATATCTGATATTATTTCTGGAAGTATTGACTTTTTCTACTCTAAAATCATCATCACTGACATTAGAGCTCTTTCTCTTACTTTCCATCCTTAATTTCCTAACATTCCTCCAAATATTTTCATAAAACTATCTTTTATATCTTGACTTACGAAACCTGATAATTAATCAGCTTTTTATATGTATTCTGCTGTGAAAGTTTTTATTGCATTTTTTGCATCATTAGTTATATTTTTTAATGTTTCTTGACAATTTTAAATTAATTCTTATTTTATTTATTTTATTTCCTTCACTGTATCTTATATACCTTCTGTTATTGCTTATAAACCATCTTTAAAAAGATCATTAGTTAATTTTAATGAATTAAATTAAGTTAATTTAGAAAACTCTTCTAAATCTCCTTTTATTTTTCTACAAACTGTATCAAAATCATTTATTAAATAATTGATACATTCTTAGAAATCTTCAAGAATTATTAAGATTTCTTGAGAAGAATTTTATAATTTAAGATTATCTTTCATTATTTCATGAATTTCTTTTAAAAATGTTTGAATTTAATTTTCAAATTATTATTTTTAATTTGCTACATCTACAAAAATATCTTCTTATTGTTATTAATTATTATTGATGTCTTTAATTTCAAGCAGTTTTGCTTATACATCATATAGAGATGCCAATATAATTTTCATAAATACTTATCCTTTAGAGATGAGATTATCTAAAGATTCATTTATTTTATTATAATTTTAATTAATATTAAGTTTAAATTTAAGCAATTTTTCTTCAACATTTTATAATTGTGATTTAACTTATTAAAGAGTTTAATTATTTGCAAATACTTTATTAGTGAATATGAATTTTTCTGGTGAAATAAGTTATTTAAGAGCTTCTAAAATATTTTTATTTTAAATATCTTTAAATCTTTAATTAATTAAAATATTTATAATTTTCTAAACTTCTTGATTTAATTATTATGTTAAGCTTATTAACATAGCTTGTGTATTATCATTAATATTATTAAAATCTAAATATTCTATCAATTTATTTATTTTAATATGAATAAATTATTTGTAATGTTCTTAAATCATAATATTAATTAGTTTCTTTTTAATATTGTAATCATTTTATATCTTTATTTCATATAACTTAATATTAATTTCATTTCTAACTAAACTTATAACTTCTAATTGTTATTAAAGGTTTATAAAATAGGCATTATCCTTGATCATATTAAATATTTCTGTAATTTGCTTCATTTAATTTTATACTATCTCAAGGATATAATTAATTTATTTTTATTCTGATTCATCAAAAAAGCTTTTACCAGTCAAAAAATTTTTTTGAGTTGTAAAAATTTATAAAAATTCATGAACATTTTGAACATTTTTCTTTATATAAACAAATATTTATTCAATTTTGTTAATACTTAAATTTTTTATCTAAATAAAATAATTTTGAGTTTAATCAAATTTATTAAAAAACTCTTAAAAAAGAATATCAAATAAATCTATAATCTACTCCACTTTATTATTATCATTTATATAAGTAACAATATCTTTTTAAATTATATCATCAATTTTGACCATTTATTAAATAATTTATTCATTTATTTTATTTACTATTTAACTACTAAAACATACAAAAAATTTTTAAATATAAGGTCCAAAATTAATTATTTTACTTTCAATTTAATTTTAAGTGATCTATAATTAATCATTTATTTATTAGTTTATTTCATTGACTAAATTTGATGCTTTAAATTAATTAATATCGCCTTTTAAATAGTTAGAAACATTATCTAATCCACTATAAATAAATTTGCTAAATAGATTTTTACAAATATCATTAATAATTTATTCAAAATTAATTTCAAAATTTGAAATTTTTCTTAAAGTTTCTAAAACTTTACTTAACTGCATCTAAAATTTATTAAAACTAGAGTCTAAGAATTCTTTCCTAATACTTTTTAATTTGAAATAAAATTAATTAATTTCATTAAAAGTACTTGATGATTATTAAATAACTTTTTAAATACGAGAATCCAAGAAATTTATAATATACATTTTATACTCATTTATTTTAGACATATCGAAATTGATATTTTAATTATTAAATTTAATTTCATTTTCTGTATCTTTAATAATTCCTTTCAAAGCTATAAAAGTGAAATTTAACATATCCTTGCCAAAATAATCTTTTAAATTTAATAATTTTTCATTTAGCTAATTTCCAATTTAAATTATAGATTAATCAACTACTCCTTCACACATTTTAACAAAAGATTCAAAAGGATTTAACTTCGAAAAATCTATGTCAGCAAAACTCTAAATTCCAAATACATTTTGGCAGATATTGAATTTGGAAAGTAAACTAGTAGATTAGTCTTAAGCAGTGTTTAAATAACTTTGAAGACCATGGAAGCCTTCTTCTCCAAAATATAAGAAGTTTTATAATTTTTAAACAATTGTCTCTTCTTTTAATTTCCTATATTCTTTTTTTATAATTTCATTTTTTTCAAAATTTATGTTTTCTAATCTTCCAGGTAAAGCTGGATTAAGTAAGAAATACTTATCTGATAATGGAGAAATCCACTCTTAATCTAAAAAATCCTTAATTTCCAACTAAGTTTAACACTTTTCATTTAACAAATCAATTAAGTTCTCGTCTAATAGTAAATTATCATTCATGATTAACTCTCCAAGTATTTTGACCCATTTATAACCAACCAGCCAATTATTAGTATATCCAATAACTCTTTTTTCAAAGTCTTTTAGATTATTCTTTATTTTTATAAGAATTTAATCAGAACGCTCCTCCTCTTTTTCAACAGTCTTATCCTTATTAGTCAATTGATTTAAATTGTTTTCAATAAAAAGCAAAGGATCCTTCATGATTTTTTATTCAGAAATAATTAGATGATTAAGTTTGATCTGATTTAATATAATATTCCTCTTAAAAATATCTAATTAAAAACTAACTTCAAAATCTTTGGCTATATAATTATTAAGATTATTTGAAACAACTTTAGTAGCAGTGGTGGCCAGAGTATTAATTAAATCTGTAGGATTTCCAGCCATAAGTTTAGCAGTGCCTATTGCTCCTTACACTATAAATTTAAGTAGAAGAAAGTCATCAGCACCTGTTGGAAGTAAATCAACACCAGCTTAAATCATTGCTAATTCATATTCCATTATATTTTTAGGAACTGTTTTTAGTTGTTGAAATACTTAGTTTATTTATTTTAGTTGTAATTTCCAATTATTTTTTATTTTTATGTCTACTTTGTTTTTTGATTTTTAGGAGTATAGTATGTATAAGATGTTTAGGTTTTGATGGATTTATTCTGCTAGTAAAGAGTTATGAACCATCTCTGGGTTTTTTTCCATTAATCCACTCCAGGCATCTAATAAATTTGAGAAGGATGTTAGGAATTAGGGGCCATATCCTTCTTTTTAATGCATTAGACTTATATCCACTAATATTTCATGGTTTCTTAGCCATTAAATGTTTCTGTTTACTAAAATTTTGCTTTCTGGTTTATCTAATTGTTATAATTTTTCTAATATTATTGTGCTTGCTTAAATATATTTTGGTATGTATTTATTTGATATTAAACTTATTTATATCCATTTTGGAAACTCTTAAACTTCTTTTAAAGACTTTGATAAATCAGACTAAGCTGATATGAAATTACAGCTACATATTTTTTCCATTAATGTCATTTCATTTTCATCTTTTTATTCTTAATCATTTCTTTAATCCTAATTATTTTATAATTATTCTTATTATTTATTACTTTCACGTAGTTATTAAGCCTTTAATTATAGATTATTGGTTTACTTTTCTTTTATTTATTTTACTTCATTAATTTTTAACATTATAATTTAAATTTTTTATTTATCGTATATATCTTACTTCTATTTATATTTCTCTAATTCTGTTTAAAATTTTTAATTTAAATTCTAAATTTAAAGACTTTTATTTATTTCATCTATATTATCATTTTATTTTATTTTTTATATTTATTTATTTATTTTTATTTTAAATTTTTTTATATTTATTAAAACTTTATTTTGATTTTTTTATATATCTTAATATTTTTGAATAGTTTCTAAATTCTTTTTATGAATTTTTTCTCCAATTTAGTAATCTTTCATAAAAATTTTAAATTCTTTTTCCAAATCTTTCTACCAAGATACAATAATACTTTTTTTATCAATAGATTATAATCTAAACTATTCCTTTAAAATAAATAAAATTTCTTTGTTATATTTTAATAATTTTAATGGATTTAATTATTCTTTCTTAATATGATGTTCTAAATCTTCCTTTTTTTATTATAAATGTTTTATATCTTCTAAATATTAATCATATTGATATTTTAAATTTTCTAAGTATTGTTAGATCAAAATTATTTGTTCAGGTGCTAATAATTTTTACATAAATTTGAATTAAACTCTATCGTATTCTAAAACTAATCTTTCTTTTATTTCTTTTTTAATTTTTTTTAGATAGTATGTATAATTTCCTGACATATCAGTTTTCATTTTTTTATGTAATTTTTTTAGAATTAAGTTTTTAGTTTCTTTTTTAAATTATTAATAAGATTCAATAAATTGTTTTAATATATGTTATAATATATTTTCTTTTTCTTTTAAGTATTAATTTTTTTAATTAAATATTGATTTTTATAATTACTTTTCTTTTAAAATATCTTCAATATTTACATTAATTTATTCATCTTATATATTTTATTGTTATTTGATTAATAACTTTAGTTAATATTTAAGCAAATTTAAATCTCCATCTGTATTTTCTTCTATTTTTTTTCCCAAAAACTCAATAGATTATTTTATTTTAAGTGATTATTATTCTTTTTCTTCTTTCCATTTTTAAATTTCAGTTTCATTTATTTTTTTATTTTTAATATTTTCTTAATATTATTATTACTCTTTTTATAAAATATTTTTTTCTTTAACCAATTTCTTATTCCAATCATATAATTCTTTGAAAATTTTGTCGTAATTTAAAAAAGATTCATTTTGATTATTCATATGAATCTTCCATTTTTAAATTTTTTATTTTGATAATTTTAAATATCTTTCTATATTTTATTATAATTAATATTATTAAATTATAAATTATAAAAATTATTATATTTATATTTACAATATATAATATCTAGGATTTGATTAATTTATTGCATTTATTTTCCTAATTAATCTTTTCTATTCTTTAAATAATTTTATAAATCATCATTATTTTAGTTTAATTTCTCTATTTTAGTTAATTTTTCTTTTAATTTAATCAAAAAATTATTTAAGTTTTAATTATTTTATTATTATATATAATATTATTAATCTAAATCTTACAAAATATTCTATTTTAAATCTTAATTATTCTATTCTAAATATTATTTTTCTAAAAATAAAATTTTAAAAGTGATTTAAATATTTTATACATATTATAGTTTTTAATTTATTTTTTCAATTCTATCATAATAAAATTATAATTCTATTTATAAAAATTTTAGGGGTTTTTAAATTTTTTCGTTGCTTTCTTCATTCAAATTTATAATCTAAAATAAATTAATATATTTTACTTTTTTATTAATATCAATATTTTTAATTTCTTCTTTAGTTTCTTAAACTTTCTTTTCAAATTATTATATTAATTTATTCAATAAGTAGTTGATTAAATCTAATTTTTATAAAATTATTTCTTTAAATTTATTTTAAATGTAAAATTATTAATTTTCATTTTAAAAATTTATAATTGTGTCTTATTGTTTTTAAATAAATTCATATTTTATTATTTCTCTAAATTTTTATTAAGAACTTGATACTTTTTCTGTTTACATTTAAAAATTATCCATTTATTATTTATATAAATTAATCAAATCCAAAATTGTTTATATTTTAGATTCTAATTAATCCTTTATTTGAATAGTTTTACATTCTCCAATTTCTTTCATATCATTTATTTATTCTTAATCAATATTTTCGAGACTAAATTATTAAATTAAAGAAATATAATTTATTAAATCGATTTAATTTTTTTCCATATTAATTTCTTCTTTTTAAATTTAAAGCAATTATTATTTTAATATCATTATTTAAATCTCGGTCTATTATTGTTCAAATAAAATATAATTTATTTCTTTGACAACTTCATCATTATATATAGTATTTAGGTACATTTTTATTTTAATTTCTTTTTTTTCTTAATTTTCATAATTTTTATTTTTAATTAAATCTTCATTTAATTTAAGTTATTTTTTTACAAAATCTTCTAATTCAATAAGTAAAAAATCATTATTTTTTAAAAAATTTTCGATTTAAGTAATTTATATTTTATTGTTTTTTTTATTTTAAACTAAATCGTTTATGACATTTAACCAATCGATTAATTTTTATTAAAATATTTAAGTTTCTTCTTAAGAAAATATGTCTTTAATTAAAAATGTTCTTTAAATAAAAAAGTATATTTTTTATAATTATTAATTTTTTTATTATTTTTACAATTATTATAATTAATCTTGTATTTATTATTTTTTAGTTGTTGTAAAACTTTACTATACTTAAATAATCTCTTTAATTGTATTTATTTTTTAAACATAAAATTCAAATTTTAATTTTTCTACAATATCGCATATATATTTTGACCTAAAAACTGGAATCTTGTTATAAATTTTAAAAATTAAATTATTAATAATTTTATTTATTTTAATAGAAATTAAAATTAAATGTATAAAATTTTAGATATAATATTTATATTAATTCTATTTTTACTAATGATTCTTATTAGTTTTATGCTTGATCATTCATAAAATTGTTCAATTATAATTTTATTTTTTCATCTAATCACTGTTAAAAAGATTTTTTTAATTCACTTAATTTTTTTCCTTGTTAAGAAATTAATAATTAATCTAATTCAATTGAGTTTTGTTATTATTCTTTCAAGAATTCTACTAATAATTCTTCATTTAAATAATTATTACAATCTAATTTTAAAATTTACTCTTCAAATTATTAAATAATATAACTATCAGACTATTTTTAAAACATATATTTATCATAATCAAATTAATCAATTTATTGGTTTAATTTATTTTTTTAAAAATAATTTATTTACTTTTCAGTAAAAATTTATTGCTGATTATTTTTTTCTAAATTTTTTTCTTATTAATTTATTAGAAGTTCATTTTCTTAAAATTTTTCTTAGATCATTTTTAAAGTTTTTTAATCATTTATCAAATTTTATTATTCAACTGTTAAATCATTAATTTTGTTAATTATCAAATATAATTCTTTTTATTCTTTAATTATCTCAAATTAATCAGAAATATTTTTTAATTTATTTTCTATATTTTATTTTTCTGTCTGCCATATGTTTATGTTCTATTTTGAAATATTTATAGCATTTGTTAACTATTTATCTTCGTTAAAATATAATAATTTTAATTTTTTTTATAAACTTATGATAATAATTTCCTTTTATTTTGATTTTTATTTCTAATCCTAAATATTTTCTAAGCTTTCAAATTCTTTATTTTCAAATATGAAATGCTATACTTACTAAATATTTAATAACATTTATTAAATATAAATATTATAATATTTAAACCAATGATTTTTAAATTTTTTTTAATTTTAATTGATACTTTATGATAATTCCTATTACATTTATCTATATAATTTTATTGATTCATCAATATCAAAAATTTTATCTTCAAATGTTTTGATTATTTATAAATTATTATTTTAAATTTCTAACCATTCATTCTTTTTATTTTAAATGCTATTTTATATTTAATCAATAATAAAACTTTATTAATTAGAATCTTCAAATAAAGATTTTCTTTTAAGTAATTATCTTGAAACTTAGTCAAATTATTTAGAAATATTATTCTTTATTTTATTTAAATATTCATTGTCAAATATATTATCTTGATTTTCAACTTTTTATTCAAATAAATCTAAACATTCTTTTAAATATTAAAATATTTTTTATTTATCTTCAAATTAATTTTTCTAAATTATTTTTATATTTTTTTCATTAATTACATCTTCTAATGTTATTTCAAAACTCTTAATTTACTCTAATCTTTTTAATTATTCTTAAATTTATTATTATTTTTCTTATGTTTAATTATTCAAATATTCTTTTTCAATTTATTGTTATTTAATGTCATTTATTTAATTTATTAATATTAATTTTTAATTTCTTTATTTTTCAAAATTTTCTAAATCTTTTTTTAGTTAATCTTCTCTCTTAGTAATTTAATACTAAATGTCAATTAAAATTTTAATTTTATTTTAATCAGATTCAGGATTAAATTCGCAAAAAAATTAATTCCAATCATATTCATCTTGAATAATTAATTCATTTACTTCTTGATTTTATACTCAATGTATACTTACAAGTGAATTAGATTTAACTTAATTTCCCATTATAAGTTATATTATTTATAATATTTATAACAATATAAAATTCAAATTCAATTAATCTATTATAAATTAGAAATAGAAGGTTATTATTTTGTGTAAGGCAAAGGCTAGAAAACTTACATTAAATATTTTTGATTGGTATTTTTATTGATAATTTAAAATTAATAATTTAATCCTGCTACTACTTACGTTTTGACTGATAATAAATTCCAATTATTTTGATTTGATAAAATACCTAATCTTTAATTTAATTGTTAAATTAATTATTAAAACACTTCAATATCTGATTATTCAGGGCTTCTTTTTTTACTATATCCTCCTGCTAATTAAATTTCTTCATATTAACAATTTATTATAACTAATAATGCAAATACTATTTTATATTTTTACATTTTTAATTTGATTATAATTTTTTCTGGATAATTATATTATATTATATTCTATTCTTTAATAATTAATTATAATATAGTAATACCAGATGGGATTTTTGTTTTTGGCTCTATAATATAATTATAATAAATTAAATATATATTATAGATAATAATAAAATAATTTATCAATTTAAATCTTCATTATTTATTGCAGATTAGTTAATAATCTATTTTTAAAAGTTTTATTAATAAAATTATTATATTGATTATAAATTTTTTTTTAAGTTTTTGCTTTATTAAACCAAAATAATATTTAATCGGATTTAATTAGGGACAATAATAAATATTACATATAGTTTGCATAATATTTTAGAAATAAAACTTATTAATTATTTGAGTTTTGTGGATTTTTGTGTTATCCATAAAAAATAGTAATTTTTTTAGTAATTTTTTTATTATTATTTTTTTATTATTATATTTTTTTATTAAATTTTTTAGAAATGATTCAAAAGTTATTTAAGTGTTTTGTTCTTTTATAAATTATAAAAACTAATCTCCATTTAAATAAATAGCTGATATTATAGAAATACCGCTTTAATTTAAATAGACGTTATTTTTAAATCTATTTACTATTGTTCTTTTTTCTTCAAAATTTCAAACTATAGTTTTTTATTTATATAAAACTTTTGCTTTTAAAAAAAAAGTTTTTTTATTAGTTAAATTGTCTAAAAAATTATTTAATAGTATTTATTTTAATTTTTTATATTTTAAAGAATTATTAATACTATTTAAAGATAATTAGCTTTAATATTTATATTTTAATTTATTTTTTGTTATAAATCTAATTCACTCTCTTAAATGAATTTAATTTTTATTTGATTTTTAGTTATATTTCTTTTATATTTTATTTAAGTTAAACAAATTATTTTATTTTTAGTTAATAATCTATTCAATTCAATATATGCATAAACTAATTACTTTCTATCTACCAAATTATTATTATTTTATTTTCAAAAAGTCTTCTGCGTTTTTATTGAATTTATTTCTGCAGCACCTGGCCAATTATTCAAGATATACTTAATTTATTAGCTATCTACAATAATGATAATTCATTTTATAAAAAAAAATTTTATTAGTTTTTATTTAAGCACACTTTATTTATTTTCAATTAGATATTTTTTTAACTATTGGATTTTATATCAACTCAGTTTCATATTTTAGTTATTACAGTTTTTTATTATTTTTCATAATTTAATTTTCTCTTTTTAATTCTTAAAAATCATCTAAAGAAATGATAATTTATCAAAATTAAATAGTATCTTATTAATAATATACTCTTATTGATGTTATTGTATAATTTATAATATTTATAGATTAGTATGATATAAATTTTCTTAAACTAATTTATGAAATTTTTCAATTTCAACAATATTTAGATTATTATAGTAAATTAGTAAATTTTAAATTGATTGATTTAATTCCATTTACTAATAATTTATTAATTTTTATTCTATTAATGCCTTATCAAAATTAAAAAAATTATTTTTCAGTAAATTATTATTCGAATTAAATTTTTTTTTTTTTACGAAATTATTTATATATATAATGGATCATTGATTGTATGGTTGGCTTGATTTGTAGTGGATTTGTCTTCTTGCTATGGCCTGTAGAGTGGGAAGGATTTAGTGGAGCTGGATTGTGTCGGAATTGATTCCTTTGATTACAAGTGGACAAGATATGAGTT
>Ga0315908_10001375_pt1 | contig 18304 bp, 7 predicted proteins | sample LakEriMetagenome_12_FD_203520 | JGI IMG/M metagenome (GOLD analysis project Ga0315908, IMG submission 203520) | Freshwater fungal communities from buoy surface, Lake Erie, Ohio, United States - Buoy 4 MA124 | ecosystem: Environmental > Aquatic > Freshwater > Lake > Lake biofilm | place: USA... | reverse complement strand
TAAACTCTTTCTAAATTTAATTCTCATTAAAAAAATCTTAATTTTAATCAATTTAAATTTCTTAATACCTTTTCTATAAGATTTATTATTTAATTAGTTATAAATTTATAAAAAGTTGATATAAAACTTGAATAAATTGGCATATTAACATTGTACAATGAAATTAGAATAAAATTAAATAAATAGTTTATTGAATAATAAATATTAAAATTAGATATTTTAACAATAGATAGAGCACAAGGCAGTGAAAAAGATTGCATAATATTATTCATTTTATAAAACTAAAAAGATATTTTATTAGAGGTAATAATAAAAATAATATTTTAGAATTGGAGAAGAATGAACGTCGCTTTTACAAGAGCTAAAAAAAAGTTGATAATAATTGGAAGTCTTGATTAACTTACCAAAATTGATATTTACAAAAAGGTTTTTATGAATTTAAAAAACGAACAAATAATTAATTTATCAGCAGAAAATTTGTTTTGAAACTATTAAAATTTTTATTAAAATAAATTATAAAAAATTCACAATAAAATATGTTCTTCAATTTTATTATCTCCATTAAGGTATCATTCTTCTATTGTTACCTAAAACATCACCACCAAAACTTAAAGCTTCTTTCGCATTTTTACCATCGAACTTTTATCTTTATCCCATTTTAAAAGCCTAATAATTTATTAAATTATTTATTAATTCTTTAAATATTTACTTAAGTTTCTTAATCTAATCTTGAAGCTATATTTATGAAATTGTCGTTTTTTTTCTGCATTAATAATTCTTATTTTTGATTTTTATTTAATTGTTCTTATTTTTTTTATATAAGTTCTTGTTTTTTTTATAATTATAATTATTCTTTTTATTTAATTCTTTCTAATTCTTATTGAGATAACGGAGCTTTTTTTATTTTTTTTTAATATTCTTCTTGTTCTTATTTTCTAAATTTATTCATTTCTTTCATCTCTTTGTAAAACTAAAATATTGAATTATTAGAATATTAATACTTAAATTTCTTATTTTTATTATTCCCTTTTTTATTATTAAATTTATTCTAGTTTTTGTTTTTGTATATTTTTAATCAAATTAACATTTTCATTTTAGTTTTCTTTAACAACTTATTTCCTTAATTTCCATTCTTGAATTTATTATTTTAATTATTCTTTTTCTTGATTTTTATTTATTTACAGACTTTAATTTCTTTATTTTTACATTTAAATATTGATTTCTTCTTTATTTAATACCTCAACAGTTAATTTTGACAATTATATTTTTAAATCCTTATATTATTGTAATAAAAACTTTTTATCTTTGTCTAGATTCTTATAGATTTTATATTTTTCTATATGATTAGAAATTTCTTATTGCTCAATATGAGTAATTAAAGTAATACAATCAAGCATAAACTCTTATGTATAATATTAATCTTAATGTTTAATGGCAACTTTAATAAATTATGCGTGGTCTTTTGAATCCCAACCACAATTTACACCTTTATTTTTTTGTATATTTTATTCTACTTTTTATATTTTTTATTTTACTTTTTCTATTTATTATTTTGTTTGTTCTATATCTAATTAATCGAAAATTCTATCTTTAATAATTATAATTTAACTACCTTCTTCTTGATCAGTTATATTTTCATTAATATCAATTTCTTTAGAGTTTTAATAATTTTTATTCTATTCTTTTTAAAGTTTATCTTAAATATCTAATTGTTTTTAAATAATTATTATAATATAAAATAATAATTAAAATAATTTAAATTTAATTATTTAAATTAAATTAAATATAAATTTAAATTACTTTCATAGTTTTCTAATTTTAATTCGAATAACTCTAATTCTCTATCAATAGTATCATAATTGTTTTATAATTTTTCATAATCTGTCATCGCTTTTGCTTCAAATTAACCTTAAATAAAATAAAATAAAAAATACTCATATTCTTATTTATATTTTCGCTCATAATTTTTAGTTCTTATAGATATTAATTATCCTATTTGAAATTTTTAACTTTATTTTTAAATTATTCAATCAATTTAAAAAAAGAAGATAAAGATTTATACATTTCATCTTTTTCTTTTTCCAAATTAAAATCATAATTATCTTATAAAGTGATCATTTGATTTATTTCTACTTTAAGTTAAGATGTTTTATTAAGAGTAAATAACTTCAAAAACATATTTTTATTTTTATCAAGCTGGTTATTATTAATTCCCTAATTAATCAAAGCAAGTTTGATTTTTTTATACTCATTAATCCATTCCTATTTATCAGATAACATAATAAAAAATAAATAAATTTTATAAAATATATAATAAATCATTAATTATTTTTGAAATCATTTAAACTTAATCTACTACTCATTCCACTATAATTTTTTGCTGCAGAACTTTTCTTCCACCAATATTTGCTATACTCTACAACAAATGCCAACAAAATATTCATAGCGAAAATAGTAACTAAGAAATAATAAGAATAATAATAAATCCGAATAGCTTGTTAATAATCTGGAAATAAAATTTCATAGAAATCTATTTATTTTTCCCAACTCTTAATCATCAAATGAAACATTTAATAAAATCCCATTCCCAAATCATTAAAATTCAATAAGATAAGGCTTTTTTATTTAGGAGTATGAGGTAAATTATAATGAATTTTTCCTCCGAAAATAATTTGACCAACATTAGAATAAAAGTATTGCAAAATAAATAGCACAGAATAGAAGTCAACAAAAAATGGCAAAACTTTCAATAGCTAGTCAAATACATTAGAAAGGTGTTCGTATTTAAGTAATACACATAAAAAGTTGAATATTTTAAAGAGAATTACAATGTCCAACAAATAATTATTGTTCTAATTCCTCGTGTTTTATTCTATTAAGATTGAAAAAATTACTATTGAAATAACTTGGGTAAATAAATCGTATAATCCCAAAATACTACTTTTGAAAATTGTGAGCCATTATATACCTAATTTCATTATTTGTACAGCTATTTACAGAAATTATAAAATGCTTAGAGTCAATAAAATTGAATTGAAAATCATGAAAGTTTTGTAAGTCATTGTGTGGTAGTAGAATAAATAATAGATCACCAAAAATGTCTGGAATAATCTTAATATAAAGTGAAATTTTTTTGAAAATAGTAAAAAGTTCATGAATCTATTTTATAGTATATTTATGCTATTTTATATTTTGAAATTGATTGTATGAATATTCCTTTTTTGTTATTTTTATTCATTTATTATTTATTTCATCTAGCTATAATAAATATTAAAATATTTAACTACCTTTTAAATTTAGATACTACATGTTTTGTTTGTTGAGATAAAATATATTTGTAATTTATTTTAATTATACCAATTACAAATTTAAATATTACAATATTATTAATTATTAAAAAAATGATAAAAAATAACGACACAAATCTATTTTCTCTGTACATTGGAATCATAATTTCAGGATAGTTTTTGACCATATTCAACAATATTATATTATGAAAAGCTTATCCAAAATATCCAAACTCCTTAATTTAATAAGGAGTTCCTAATAATTAAGATAAAAATAAAAAATATACATACCTTTAAAGAAAAGTCTTGCAAGACAAGCAAAATAAATCCAGAAAGCAATTAGAAAGAAAAGAATATTAATGCTTTTATAAACAATAGTAGCATACAACTTTATAGCATTTCTAACTTGTCTAGTAATAGCAATAATAAAAAAAGGCCTAACCAAACCACTATAATTAACACTTAGCTATTTAAAAACATTAACTAAATTAAAACCAAAACTTATTATAACAAGCCCAATCAACAACATAATGTACTTTCTATTATAATGTTATTTTAAATATCTGTTAAAAACAAGATAAAGCATCAAAACTAATTCCACAATACAAAACTATAAATTGTTCCAATATATCACATTACTTACTGGTATAAACTCCAATCCATCTTACACAAAAGCTTTACAATCATTTGTAAATTTATCGTCACACCTTTTAAATTTATTATCATTATATTTATTATTATTTTAATAATCATATATTGTATTATATTTATTCTCATATTATAATTATAATTTTAATAATGCTTATATTGATTATAATTATTTTAATAAATTATATTTACCAAGCTGGTTTCTGAAACAGTCCAATAATGAGGTAAAAAATATAACATGAAATTCAAATGATTTTGTTAATTTTGTTTTTATAGATATTTTCATAAAGTTAGTGGAAACGGTTAAGTTATTCCCTTTAAAGACTTTTGTGGAGTTTATGCTCTGCATTAAGTTCTGCCTCAATCTTGTCTTCTTAAATGGCTTAGTAATCTTACCATTCTTCTTAGCTCATTTAGTTTTGATACACTTGTTCTGCTAAGATATTGTTTTAAATATCGTTTATATCAATTTTTTGTTGCAGGAATATTAGAGGCTAGCTTAATTGTTGTTTTTCATCTTCCATCAAATACAACTATATTTTTTATATTTATATTTATTTTATAATTACTTTTTATTTATTTTTCATTTATTTATCAATTATCATGATTTATATTATTATAAATATTTTTATTTATATTCTTATAAATATCATTATACATATTAATATAAATATTGTTGTTAAAAATATTTAGTTTTTCATTAAATCTAAATTATTTGTCATTTTAATATAATTATTATTAAATATAATTTTTAAATTCATAAATCATTAATCTTTATTTTTTTTTAAGATAAATTATACATAGAACTTGTAATAAGAAATAAGTTAATTATTGCAATAATAAATTAACTTGATATAAATCCTGTATATTTTTGATTAAAATGACAATAATTTGCTATAAGAAAAACTATTAAGTGGATATAACAAAAGAATATTTGAATAACATAAGGAGAATACATTATACAAAAAGAATTGCTAATAGTGTGTATTATTAATAAATGATTAATGTTATTTTAAAAATACTTAAAAAATTACTCTTAAGATTTCTCTTTATTATTAATACTATTAGTTTGCTATTTGAGTTATTTGAAGGTAGTTATTTTCTAATTTATCTAGTATTTTTGTGGAATTTATATTTGTTCTTCAGTAGAATTATTTTAAGATTCTTATTTTTTGATATTTTATTTATAAAATTAAATAAAACTTAATATAGAAATAATAGCATAGCAAAGCATAATTTCCAGAACCATTAGTTTTCTTTAAGCTTAAAGATCTTTATAGTCGTTATATAGAAAACTATAAAATATAAAACCATAATTATCTTATTACATTAATATATATTTTATAAAATATTTTAATCAAATATAAATAAATTTAAATAAATAATAATTAAAATGAATGAATAATCAATTTTAATCGATTTAAATATTAAATAATCTAAAGAAATAAATAATTCAATATCTCCTTTTTCATTGTAGTGTATTTATTGTAAATAGTACAATTAGTTATTGAAGGATAGATTAACGTTTAATAATGATAATGAAATGGTTCTAAGTAATTTTCATTTTTAATTTTAGCAATTATTAATTCTAATTTTAACGAATATTTGATTTAACCTTGCAAATGTGATTTATATATTCATTCTACTTGTTTTAAAAAAAAAATTGTTAATTCAATGGAAACATAATGTAATAAATGTGGATTTTATTATTAAGCCAAAATTACTTAATTTGAATATAATTTTAAAGATTAAAAAAATGGCATAAAAATTATTTATAGTATTATTGAGTTTATATCTGTTAGTATTTTCGCTCTGATTATTGTAATTTATATTAATAATATACATAATTTAATTTTATTGTAATTTTTAAATTTAAGTTAAATTTCTTTTTTTAATAATATCAAAATAGATAAGCATTTTAAAGATGGTCTTTTTTTGGATGTGTTTTAGGGATGATAATTTTAATTTAAATATTTATTAATTTTTTACAAAAAATAATTTTTCTAATAAAATAATTTTATTTGATAGATATCGATTTTTTTTGTTAAAATATTTAATATCCTTTTGATTTTTTTGAATCTGATAAAATAATTAAAAAATATATAATATAATACCATAATCAGTATAACTTATTATAAGAAAAAGAATATTAAAATTAGAGAAGTAATAGTACTTTAAATTCTGTTAAATTATAAAAAAAAGAATCTGGTTAATAAAAGCTATCTTAGAGTGAAATTCATATAAATAATTGAAATAAAACATACAATAATTAGAAAACAAATAAGACAGTATTCAATAATTAAAACATAAATTAATCAGAAAATGAAACATCAATTTTAAAAGATTTTAAATTAATTAAAAGACAAAGATAATAAATAAAAACCAAACAAAATAAAAAAATTATATAGGTTTTAAATATCTAGAACATCAGTGAAATAAAAGAAGACCAAATATCAGGAATAGATAATTTAGGATTATCTGATTTAAACATTAATAAGTTCATATAATGATGAATAAAAAATAAAAATCATTTTTTAAAAATATTTTATATGCAATCCACAACTGAAAAAAACATGACTAAAAAACTAAAATTAACTTGAAATAATTTTCCGTATTGTTAGCCTATAAAATAATTGAAAGGGTATATCAATTCAGAATTGAAATTGAATTCAAAGTTTTTGTTGTAATTATAAGCTATGAATATTAGCCTCATAACCTTTAAATAATTAAAAAAAAATACTTGTTTTTATTCTTTTTAAATTTTTTCTACCAAATCTATATTCTTCTGAATCTTTTATTTTCTTATAAAAAATAAACCGTTTATTAAATTTAGTTGTTATTTATTTTCTTGTTCTTTACTTTAAATTAATTATAATTATTCTTATTCTATTTACATTAATATTAATAATAGTACCTATTGTTTATCTTTCTATTTCTATTTATTCTGATTTTATTTTAAATTCTTGTTTTTTTTTTAGTATAAGTCTTTGTAATTTTGAATATTGAACAAAAGTATTTGGGTTATTTAATTGATCTGATTCTTATTACATTTTAATTAATTCATTTTTTAAATTCATAAGTTCATTTTGTTAAATTAGAAATTTATCATTTTAATCTTAATTAATAGTGTTATTTTTTATCAATTAAAGTTATTTATTTTCTTAATTTTATATAAGATTCAATTTATTTTTAAAATAATGTTGTAATACGCTCAAAAATATTTAAATAATTTTCTCTGATAAAAAATAGTATAATATATATAAAGCTGGTTCCATTTTGATTAATTATTTGATATTATTATAATAAATATTACTAAAATTATAATTTATTTGAATTTTTAATAAATAAAATGTAAGAAAATAGAAAGTAATATTTTTAAAATATTTAAAGTTTGATTATAAATATATAAGAATCGGATAATTTAATAAATCATAATTAAATTAATTTTAAAGAAAATTAATAATAAAACTTAAATCTAGATTAAAAAAATCAACCTAATTTGGCAGAAAAAAAGTAAAAATAAATTAAAATCAAATATAAAAATATTTATAAAAGATAAATAAATAAATCAATTAATAAATAAATATAAATTAATTAATAATTAGAAATAAAAATTAAAAATAAAAGATAACTATAATAATTATAATAAATATTAAATAATAAAAGAAAATCTAGATATGAAGAGAATGTAAAGGAAATAAAAAATAGATAAAAAACAACAAAAGAATAAGAAAATTTAGTTTAATAACTAAAAAATCATTTTATTTTTTGCAATTTATCAGAATCGTAACTGTAAAATATAGTAAACAAAATGTTTTATTGTGAAATAGAAGAAGGACAAAACATTTTCACAAATGGAAGTTAAGCAAGTTGTTTTTTTATAATAGATAAAGGACTACTTGAAGTTCAAGTAAATAACAAATCAGGATGAGAACTGAAAGTAAATGAAGGATTTGGAGAATTAGCTCTTCTTTATAATGCTCCTAGAAGTTCAACTGTGAAAGCAAAAGAACATTCATATTTATGGGGAATCACAAGAAATAGTTTCCGAAAAGCAATCGAAGAAGTTATAACTCAAGAATATGACTTTAATAGGAATTTTATGGAATGTGTTAGGTTCTTTCGTACTTATCTTTATTTTTATAATTATCTTCATTATCATTATCATAATTATTAACTTTATTTTAATCATTTTTGAAAATATTTTAATAATTATAATAATGCTATTTTATATATGATTATAATGATTTTTATAAATGATTATAATGATTTTTATTATAATTATAGTAATAATTTTAATAATAATTATAAGTAAATAATATATATTAGATGATTTAACATATGAACAGAAAGATGCAATAACATCTGTATTAATTACATAGAAATACTTCAAAAACTAGAACATAGTTCAAGAAGGAGATCCAGCTTCATCATTTTTCATAATAAAAAAAGGTGTAGCATAAGTGGTTAAAGGTAATAAAGAAATAAGAAAACTTCAGACTGGAGACTCATTTGGAGAATAAGCTTTATTCTACAATACAATGAGATAAACCACAATTATAGCAATAGAGGAAGTTGTATGTTTAGTTTTAGGAAGAGACACTCTTACCAAAGTATTGGGAGATTAAGTTCATGTTGTCACTTTCAGAAATCTTATGAAACATGCATTTGAAAAAAATCATTATTTTAAATAACTCATCAAAGCTTAGACTGATAAAGTATTAGATATTATGAAGATTGTAAGTTATAAGCAAGGAGATTCAGTTTATAAAAAGGGCACTCAAGGCAATTAGAAAATCATTGTTGTTATTGAAGGTTAATCATAATTATTTTATATATTATAATAATTATATTATTATATTTATATTATTATAAATATTAATATATTATAATATTTATATTATTATAAACATATTATTATTATTATATTTATATTATTGTATTTATATTATTGTATTTATATTATTGTATTTATAAAATTTTATTTGTAATATTATATTGTATTTATAATTTATTTTATTAATATTAAATTTATATCAATTAGGTTCGATAAAAAAAGCCAAAGGTAATTACACTTTAGCCAACAAAGGAATGTTGTGGGGAGACATTTATTAACTAGAAGAACAGAAAAATAAAATACTTGATGATGACATTATAATGGAATCTGATGGAGTTCTTGCTGAAATTAATAATGATAATTTTATGGAAGCAATTGGAGGAAAATTATAAGAAGTGATAAGTTAAAATCATCATTCTAAAAAACGATATTCCATTAATAACAAATTAAAAAATAAGTCTGAAGCCTAAAAAATAAAGTTAGAGGAATTAATATTGATTTAAAGAGTTGGATTGGGATAATTTGGTCCAATTTATTTAGTTAAATCCAATCAATAAAACCAATTATACATTCTGAAGAGCTTCAAAAAGCAGCTGATTTAGAATTAGAATGTTGAGAAATACTTTGATTAGGAACGACAAGTTTTATAAATTATAAGCAACAAACTTATAATAGAATTTATGAAGACCTTTAATGATAATGAAGATATCCATTTTTTAGTTGAATATATTAAAGGCATTGAGCTATTTGAAGTTATTAGAGATATTGGATTATTAAGCACTTATGATAGTTAGTTTTATACTGCTAGTATTATTCTTATAATCGAGTATTTGCATAGTCAAGGAATCATTTACAGAGATGTCAAGCCTGAGAACTTTATGGTTGATTAAGTAAAATCTTAATATTCATATTAATATATTATTCATTATATTATATTATTTATTTATTATTATTATTTTAAATATTTTTATATTAATAAATAATATTCTAAAATATATTAATATTATTATTATATTTATATATTATAGATATCTTAACATTTTTTTAAAATATTAATATATCATTATTATTGAAATATTATTAATAATTCATTATTGTAAATATTTTTAATTAATATATTATTCTAAAAATATTAATATAAAATAATAATTATATTTATATTTATATTTGATTATATATATAATATTTGGTAGATATATATTAACATTTTAAATAAATATTAATATTAATATAAAGGATGGATATCTCAAACTAATAGATCTTGGGACCAGTAAGTTGCTAAAGTCAAAAGGAAAAGCAAGCATGTTCGATAAAACTTACACTATTATTGGTACTCCTCACTACATGGCGAGAGAAATTATTATTGGCAAAGGTTACAACATGTTTGTCGATCTCTGGTCTCTTGGAATATGTCTATTTGAATTTATGACAGGAATTGTTCCTTTCGGTGAGGATGATCTTGATCCTTACAATATTTATGATAAAATCATCAAATTGGAAATTGATTTCTCTCCCACTTTTAAAGATAAAAAAGCCAAAAAACTTATTGAATAATTACTTAATAAGGTTCCAGAACTTAGATTAAGAGGAGATAATTATGATGCTTTGAAAAATCATTCATGGTTTGAAAATTTTGATTGGGAAAAATTATAGGAAAAAGAAATTCAAACACCTTATAAACCTAATATTGATAAGCTTATTTCTGATTAATTTATAAAAAATTAAGAGAAAAATTAAAGGCTTGTTATTCATGAAATTCAAGTATTTTTTTTATTTATTATTATTCATTATTTTTTTTTATTTTTAATTTTATTTGAAAAAGGAAGATTAAAAATCAAGAGATGAGAAAGAAAAATTTAAATAAAATGGTAATTGGGATAAAAACTTTATTTGATTTAATATAAATAAAAATTTAATATTAATAATTGATAATATATAAATATATTCATAATTAAAAAAATTTACACAGTTTAAATTATTAATAAATATTATATTTATATTATTTAAAATTATAATAATATAAAATATTTCATTAATATGGACTTGATTTTTGATAAAAAATGTTTGAATCTTAAGTATTCATATTTCCGTAAGGATTGCTTACTACATAATCCTTTAATTGCATTGCTGTACCAATAACTTCTTCATTAATAGTTAATAATCCTCCATCAGATTATAAATATAAACGAAATGAATCACTTATACATACACCTAAAGCCTTACAATTATTTCCTTCAATTACTAATGAGTCATTACCCTAATTAGTATTCCAATTTTTAAATATACAACATTTAAATTGAAATGCCCAACATTAATCATATGCTAAATATTAATTATTAGGAACAGGATTATTATCAAGTTTTAATGGATATGTTGTTAAAGCAACTGTTTTTGCAGTTGCTACCTGATTATTCCAAATAAAGGCAATATATTTTGCATAATAATCTAGCATGAAATAATAACTAGGAATACATACATTATCACTTGCACCAGAATTATGAAAACTATTACTATATGTATAAATAATTTAAATTATAAAATATTAATTACCAATAATAATGCTTATATGTATAAGTAATATAAGATGGATTATTCATCAAAAAATGCATTGCTACATTAAAAGCTCTCAAGAAAAAAAAATAGCCTGAAAATAATTAGGTTACTTTAGCATTTTAAGCAGGAATATTATATGTAAAAAAACCGAAGCCAATACCTTCACTAACCAAAAAATAAGCTTGACCTGGATTATACAATTATAAACTAAAAGAATACATAATATAACCATCTGAAGCAGTAACTTAAAAAGTAGCTGTAGTAGTTGTTTAAATAATAGTTACCCTTGTTGAAGTACTTGAAGATCTTTAAACATAGACCAAACATAATTGTTTTATTGCTATTGCATTTAAATTTCCTGCATTTGCACATGATGTAATTAAGAAAGTATTCATATTTGCATAAAATTATACTTATGATTATTTTGTATTAAAAAGAAGATTCAAACTTGTAGTTGTTTATGATTAATCAAACGATATATAAGCCATAATTTTATCACCACTAGGAGGTGAATTTTATTAAAAAGCTTCAACACCATTATTTATAGCAAACTCAACAAATCCCATTCCTTTAGAATGAGCCATAAACATTCCTAATTATCCAATACCAATTTTATTAGTAGCAGTAGTTAATTCACCAGTATAATAACCCATATAATTAAAAAAGTGATAAAAAGTTGATACTTAAGCAGCGTAAAACATCCAATCATCTTAATTAAATTATGGATAATACCATATGCTAGTGCTTAATCTTGAAGTAAATGATAGATATGAATTATAGCTTATTGGAATTTGATCATTCACTATTAAATATGATGTATAACCACCAACCCTATTTTATTGAACAGAATATACTATATTATTTTCACTAAATGTATCTGCTACATATGCATTACTAGGAAGATTTGTATTAAAAGTATCATAATATTAATTTATACAAACATTATCTAGATGTAAATCCATTCTCCATCTATAATTCATGTAACTTATTACATTTAAATATGTAAAGGCTATCAAATTATAACTGCCATAAATTTAGTTAAAATAACAACCTGTGTATAGAGTATCTCTAATCTTTTGATTACCCCATTAACAATATCTATCAAAGAAATTAAAAGGTGGCATAGTTTAATTTAAAGTTTTTTTCAGAATATTATATGCAGGTTACATACAACCAGCAACAAGATTCCAAAATATAAAATTACCATCATCATACAATGTTATATTATCATTCTAGTAATTATGTGATTTATCAAAATAATTTGTTAATTAAGATTTAGCATCTAAATCCATATAAGTCTTTGTTTAAGAAACTATTTAAAGACTACCTGCAAATATTTTTCTATTTTTATATAATCTTCTTCCACTATAACCATTTACATAAGCTTCTAACCAAATGTGATTTGATTATTCATAAATTTATGAAAATTTATTATATTAAAATTAAGCATATTAATAAAAATTATCCCAATTAACAGTATCTATTCCAATTATTTTATCCATATAGAATAAAGCTTTAGTACTAATAGTATAAAAGAATCCCATTTTTGAAATGATAAAGTATGCTTTATAAGCATATCCAAGATCTTTAACAGTTTAGCTTCTCATGACAGTCAATGCGTTTGTTCCTAAAGATTATTAAGCAGTAATTATACTATATGGTTATCCAGATGTAAATTAACCATATATATCCTAAACTTTCGTAGTAGTTTTTAAAGCAGTAGAATCAAATGGCATACTTTAATACCACGAATTAACTTAAAGTGAACTACCAGTAAAATAAGGCAGACTATAAACTTACCAATAATTATACATGTTATTTAGTCCTTCCATAGGTTCAGTAATAGAAAAAACCACATTACCATTATTATCATAAATTTATACAGCTCCATCATTTCCTACAAATAAAAAAAATCCATTTATATAACTTTTTGTTTAAATTTTAATATTATTATTACTACTATATATTAAAAAACTAGTAGATGAAAAACTATATATATAAGGAGTAACATATGTTAAGCTTGAATTTGTAGTTTGATTAAGGTAAACTAATTCACAATATCTATTTTATGCTCCTTAACTATATAGATTAAAATCAACATTATAGAATCCTCCTGTATAAATTAATTACAATGTACCGTCAATTGACATTATAAGCACAAAATTACCATCTGGACTTCCAAATGATTAATATGTAGAAATACTTTGGCTACTACCTGTTAAAAGATAAGAGGGATTTTTACTATTAGAGGATTAAAAAAAACTAGCTTAAGAACTTGTCAATATTTCATTATAATATCTTAAAAATAATAATTAAGCACTAGAGAAAATCCAATTTTTGAATGAATTAGAGTTAACATTATAACTAAACATTTACTGAACTTCTAAATCTCCATATTTAGTGATTTAAAACCAAGAATAGCCGAATTCAGCAATATTAATTCCATACATAAAAGAGTGAGTCGCATAGTAATTCAAATTATTTCCAGCAGAATCAAAAAGAGCTAATGTGGCTCCCTATAATATTCTCCATTGATATAAATTAGCTGATTGGGTTAAATATTAAGGAGTGACTTGAAAAGTATTAAGTAATTTTACAACTCCTAAACTATTGTGATGGAATACCTAAAATCCTCCATTAGGACATGTATTCGAATTACATACTTATACCACTAATTTCTCTGTGATTGTTCCATAAATACCCATACTATAATTTAATTGTTAATCAAAATTGAAGATCTCTGTATCTAGAAAACTATTTTTGTAATAGTAAGCTCCTCCTTATGATAAACTCCAAAATCTCCTTTCATCATTACCTGCTCTCAAAACTAAATCTCCATCATTTTGTAAAGTTAAATAATAGCATTAATGTTAAAATCCAATTTGATTAGCAAAATTATTGGTTATCAAAAGAGATCCTAATTATAAGTTTCCATTATATTCTAGCCATATATAACAATTACTGGTATCGCTATATTTTCCTTGATAAGAATAAACAACTTAATTTAAAATTAAATTAGTAATAGTTGTCCAACAATAATTTGATGATTTTATTTATACATCTAATCTGAATTTACCATTTTAAGATACTGCAAAATTTGAAGCCTAATGTATTCCAATAGGTTGGTTAAAAGTAGAGCTAGTCCACCAAACATGACAATATTAATCCCAAATCATTATTAGACCTTAATCAGTAATTCTCATTCTTAATCCTGCTAAAGCCATTCTTAAATTCTTATAAACTCCCCTTTAATTTAACTATTTATCATAATTCATATAAAAATAGTGAAATCTTTATTATGCTGCTAAGTTACTATCAGTAAAGGCTTAGTAATCTTTTACATAGTACGGACTACCAGATTTGTTATAAAGTACAAGTTATATCTAAGGAACTTAACAATTATTTGAACTATAACTTATACATGATTAACTACTTTAATATCTATAAATTAAACTGCTTGAAGATGAAACAGACATTTAATTTTCTTAATAAATTACTTGAAATTACATTATTTCTTCTGTAATGGAAACTTAAGATTACAAAGGATTTATATAGGCATCATTAGCAGTATTAAAAACTCCTAATTTAACAGATCCATCAGCTAACAACATCTTACCAAAATAGTATTGCTTATTTTTACTAACCATGTACTTAAAAGGTACTCCAACTTAAGTTGGAGTTACAAGCTTGAATCTAGTGTATTAATCTGCATAATTATTGTCAATATTTAAAGGGATTTGATACTGATAATCTATGAAAATAGGATCTTTACAAATAAGTTGCGAGATGTCTTGAAGATTGACAAAATCAGTGTAAACAATTCCAATATGGAATCTACTAGCATACATATTGGTTAAATTATAATCTTTGGTAATTTAATAGAATTGTCTAGGAATAAGAGTATAAGAACCAGCATGGAATGTTAGTTCATCAAAACAGTTGTGTCTCATGTATTGTTATCCATATCTGTGCATTGCATTCATTCTCCTTAAAAACTCTTTTATAATTTAAATGTTTTTATATAATTATTCTATATTTTAATTATTACTTATTTTCTATAGTAATATTATTATATATTCATAATACTCATTATATTAATAATATAATATTTATATTAACCAATTATAATATATATTAATTGTATAATTATTATAATAATATTGTAATATATTTATAAACATAAAGTTTATGTTTATTTACTTTATTAATATTATTGTTTTATTTAAATATTTATTATAATATTCTAATAATAATTATTAAATTTTTTTAATACGCTATATATTTATAATAATATTATTAACGAAATTATATTAAAAATATAATGTTATATTTTAACATTATTTTACTAAATATAGAAATTTTAATATAAAGTTAATAAATTATGAAATAAAATATATAATATAATATTTATATTACCTCTTATATCATGATTAATCACTTTTACAGTAGAAACGGTTGAGTTATCATATTACCACATGTCTTATTTTTGTATATTGTCTATTGTATAATATATATATGAAGTTTAATCATATGTGATCCATTCCGATATTAAAAGTTCCATTCCATTAGTACATCTATCCCAAAATTAATGTTAATAACCATCAGGGAAATGTCTAAAGTTAGCCATTATCTTTCCTCTCACTTATCCTAAAGTCATTTACTGAAATTGATCCACAGGAATTAACTTGTATTATTACCAAACTTCATTAGTATTTTAATAAAACAGGAAGAAATTTTCAATAAGAATATTATTTATAGGGTCCTTACATCCTATATAATCAGTTGTTTGTCCAACATTATGAACTTCACAGGTGATTCTTATAAATATAGTTTCAGAAGGATTAACTTATAACCAACTTTGAATGGAGCTGATAGTTTCCATCATTTTTTATTAACCCAAAGGAAACACATCACTATAGAATATGAAATCATAACAAACCATAAGATTAGTATTACAATAGTAATATGATTTTAAGTCAGTGATATTAGTAAGTGAAAAAGATGTGTAATAAACTCTGAAATCTAAGGCCCTAATTCCATTATTTAATTAATCAATAAGAGTCATGTTTTAAGTCTATAGAAATAGATTAATTGCTGAGTAATTACTATAAAGATTTTAGGCTAAGTAACTCAAACTATTAAAACTTCCTGGAAAGTTTATTCTAGATAAAGGTCAATAATCAGGAATATTTTTCATCCATTAGGCTTTATTAATATTAGAATCTTAAGCAAAAGCAACTCCATCTTGTTACATATTGACATAAACTCAATATAAATAATCATATGGATTGGAATTTATATTTCTATTTAGTTTTAAATCTACATAATATTTTATGTTATTATAACTCATTTATTAAAGAAAATTAGACACTTACTTTAGATTATACCATAAATCTTTTTTAGTGTCTAATAAAGCTAACTAACTTCCGTAAGTTGCATTTAGTATTGATGTATTTCAATAAATTATCTCAGCTATCAAGTAATTCTTAATTGTTTCTTAGTAATCTACTGTAGATGACATTGCAATTGTTACAGCTGCTTAATTTATTGTCGGTTATATTGAAATTTAAGAGAAAAATGTAGATCTAAATGCTTGAATAGCACCTGCAACTTAATCTATCGTTGGATTTTGTATTCCTGGGCAGATTATTTTTTTTATCACTAATATCAAACTCAAATAAAAAATTGTATCCTTCCTAATCTTCATTATTTTATATATTGATTATTAATCCTAAGAATCTTAATTTTATAATATATTTTTGAATTTTGAATATAATTAATAAATTAATTTTGAATAGGTTATATTATATATTTATAAATATAAAATTTTAAAATATCACATAAATAAAATATTTGTTTTATTTTTTTTATTTTTTGAAATGGCTTGAGTTTTTTAGTTTTGTTCTTTAAAAAATAGAAAAAGTAATTTTTAAATCTATCTGATTTTTATTTTTTTTAGTATGTTTTATAAATTAAAAATATATTAACTTTTATTTTATCTTTTTGATTATTATATTTTAACTTCCCTTTTTATAATTGTATTATTATTTTTAATAAATAAGTTTAGTTTATTTATTATATTACTATTTTTTATTATTTACAAATTAATAATTTTTTATAATTGCTCATTGAATTAATTATCATCTCAAAAATTATTCTTTTTTTATTTTTCGGATATTTATTCTAATAATTTTTACTTTTATTAGAGCTCAAATTTTAGGACTATAAGGTTAAAAATTATTTTTGTTTTTACCAATTTAGTTTAAGCTTTATAATTTTATAGATATTTAATAAAAATAAAATATTATTGTTGAATAATTATTTTCTATTAATGTATATATTCGTGTTAATTTTATCTTATAAAAATAATATTTTTAATAAGAAATAAACTTTTAATCAATTTAAATCATTTAAAAAATTATGTTAAATTTTAATCATTCTAAAAATGGTAAATAATTTAAGAAAAATTTATAATTTTCAATAAAATTATATAATTACTAATATCTATATAGTGAATTAATATTAAGTATAATGGATAAAATTTAATATAGACAAGAGTATAATGATAAATTTAATATTTTTAAAATTTTATATCAATGATAAAACTCAAATAAAAATAAGAAAAAGTTTAATAACGACTATAAATTATTAGATTTTATTATTAAAAATTTTAATAAGCTATATTTTAAACTATGATATAAAATAATATAAAAATAATATTTTATATGAAATAGAAATTAAAAAGAAATAATGATAAAAATATATAATCAAACAGCCATTTCCATCTGAATTTTCGGATGAGAGTTATAAGCAATAAATTAAATATCAGAGTATGTAAATGAATGAATATTGGTAATATAAGAATTTAATTTTAAAATAGGGAAGGGATAAGGAACTCTGCTTAACTAAGATTATAAAGGTTGAATATGATTAGTATAAATATGCATATCTCCCATAGCATGAACAAACTCTCCCAATT
>Ga0315908_10001374_pt1 | contig 18317 bp, 19 predicted proteins | sample LakEriMetagenome_12_FD_203520 | JGI IMG/M metagenome (GOLD analysis project Ga0315908, IMG submission 203520) | Freshwater fungal communities from buoy surface, Lake Erie, Ohio, United States - Buoy 4 MA124 | ecosystem: Environmental > Aquatic > Freshwater > Lake > Lake biofilm | place: USA... | reverse complement strand
GTTACGGCATTTGGCGTGTTTTGGATGAGACAAATCATCGATGCCCAAGTTCCCAATGAACTTCTTGAAGCAGCGAGTATTGATGGAGCATCTGTGCCACGAATTTTTTGGAGTATTGTGATGCCAAGCATTCGCCAAAGCTCCTTTGTTTTAGGGCTATTTGCCTTTCTTGCAGCGTGGAATGATTATTTGTGGCCAACAGTTGTTCTTCTCTCCCCGGAGAAATTTACTATTCAAGTCGCGCTGACACAGTTAAAGCCGCTTCAAGGCATTGATTATTCACTCCAGATGGGCGGAGCATTCTTGGCCACCGCTCCACTTATTATTCTCTTTATTTTCGTTGGAAAACGTCTGGTGAGTGGCGTTATGGATGGAGCGGTTAAGGGTTAATGAAAGTGTTAGAAATCAACTACGAGAGAGAGTCACAAATTATGTCTAAAGTAAGAGTCACCGGAATCGTTCTACTAGTAGCCACTCTAGCTATCTCGCCCCTTGCCATTTCCATATCAAATGCTGCGACTCGGGGTCCACGCGATTCTTACATTTCACTCCAGTCTCCAATTCTTGATGCAACGAATACAAGTGATGCACTCAATAATCAGAAAATGGCAGATGGTTGGGTTGCAAAGGGCTGGTTTGGTAGCGGCTTGGTTTTCCAGGTCTCATTTGCTCCAGTGGGCTCGACAATCAATCTCACGTACAACGTTAAGAACAAATCAGGGGTAGTTTTGCCATACACCCCAGTCAACCTGCGCATCAATAAAGGCTATAGCGAAGCAGCTTCGATTGTTGAAGTAGATGGGTATAAGACGAAAGGAATTGACCGTCCACCATTTGATCAGGCAAACGTAACTCATCGTACCGATGCATTTGGAAACGTTACATTTGCACTCAAAAATTTGGATTTAGAGTCTTCTGGAGAGAAAGAACCAGATTCATTTACCTCAATCCCAATCTTTAGCGAAGATAAGCTTGATCGACTTCACTCTCAAGTGCTGCCTGAAGTTAATTCTGAGCCAGCAGACCACTCAGTAATTTCAGAGTTTCACTATTATGTTCCAAAGGTGAAGGTAGTAGTTCCTGCGACAAAGCCATCAATCATTCTCGTTACTCCAAAACTAGATGCCACAAATTCACTCACGAATGCTGCCTCTGGTGCTAAGCAGGCTTATGCACCAGCTGGTGGAGATCTCGTTGTTGTCTACAGAGTTATTGGCGACGATGGGAAAACTGGCGTTCCAGGCGTTGCATTGACCCTCAAGATTAATGATGGAAAATCAACACTTTCAGCAACTACAGATGCTTTTGGATTTGCAGCCTTCACCTTGAAGAACAGCGATACCAAACCGAACGCGGCACCAATCAAACCGACTGCAGCTATACCTGCAGCTAGTTCAGCCTTTGCCAAAATTACTCCTGAATTAGCGGGGACAATTCCCACAACTGCGGAAGGTGTCGAATTCCATTACTACCGCGGAATCTCCGCTACTGCTGCCAAGTCTGGAAAAGATTTCGTGGTCTCTGTAGCTATCGAAGGTGCTGCTGGTAAGTCTGCAGTGGTCTCAGTTACTGGCGCGGCGAAGAGTACTGTGCGCCTGAGCTCACCTCGACAGATTGTTCCAATCAAAGTCACGGCAGGAGTTAAGACCGTAACTGTTGTGATTGATGGAAAGACGTACACGACAAAAGTAACTGTTAAGTAAAAAGTGCGTGCCATGTCGATGAGAAATATTCGATTGATATTGGCATCACTCTTAACTTTAGTTGCGCTTGGGTTACCGATCGCAACAGCAAGTGCAGCTGAACGTGCACCGCATATAACTTATTCAGATAATTCTGGCCTGAAATTCCTAGCCATGCCTGCACTCTGGAAAGATTCTGGGAAATCTACATATCAGTGGTACGTCAACGGAAAGGCAGTTCCTGGGGCAACTAAGTTGAGTTTTAGCGCCAATAAAACACTTCTAGGTAAAAAAATACAGCTAAAAGAAAGTCGATCGGGAATAATTAGTCCATCAGTTGTTGGAGTTATTGGTCAGATCATAATTAACTCCAAACCTCAGATAGTGGAATTAACAGATTCAACTGAATCTCTTAGAGTAATTCCGGGAGTAATTTCACCGAAGGCGAGTAAAGTTGTTTATCAATGGTACAAAGGACCAATTGATATTCCTGGTGCAAAATTTGCTTCGTATAAGCCCGCCACAGCAGATCAGGGCTTCAAAGTGTATGTGAATGCAAAATACTCTTTTAAAGGTTTCAAAGATAACTCCACAGATTCGGGTGAAGTTGCGATTCCAGTAATTCCTAGAGTCTACAAACAACTATGGGAAGAAGAATTTGTAGGAGCTGCAGGCTCTTTGCCTAATGCTCAGGTGTGGACATCCCAAGATGGCGATGGTTCAAATACCGCCGCCGGTGGAGGTTGGGGCAACCGGGAGCGACAGTCTTACATTCCGTCCTTGGCGACCATTACTGATCAAGGTGCGCTTCGCATCCTGGCAACTAAAACAGGAGCAGATAAGTACACGTGCTATTACAAGGGCGCCTGTGAATGGGTAAGCGGTAAATACATCACAAAAGATAAAGTTACTTTTAAATATGGACGTTTTGAGGCTCGCATCAAGGGTCCAGTTGGTGCCGGAACTTGGGGCGCATTCTGGATGCTTGGAGCAGATATTGATGACAGACCGTGGCCTTGGTGCGGTGAAATTGATGTCACTGAGCTTGTCGGCAAAGAGCCACTTCTGAATTACGGATATCTCCACGGACTTCTTTCAGGAGGCTTCGGCGGAAGAGGTACGACAGTCCCCATGCCAAATGGATTCGCATCTGAGTACCACACATATGCAGTCGATTGGCTCCCTGATCAAGTGGATTGGTATCTCGATGGAGTCTTGTTTGGGAGCCAACCTAAGGTAGATAAAGATTGGGTCTTTGATCACCCGTTCTATCTCGTCATCAATCTGGCAATGGGCGGCAATTTGGGTGGTCCAATCGATCCTGCTCTCACTCAAGCAACGATGGATTTTGATTGGATCCGTTTCTCCTCAATCAACGGCGTCGGAGAAGTGTTCAAGAACTAGTGTAAGAAAAGTTCTCCTACTCCATTTTCAGAGTAGTACTTTATCCAGTCCACCTGAAGTTCAGCCTGAACTAAGTCTGGATCAACTTCCCCAGGGAACCATCCTCCAATTGCTAAATTAATTATGAGATAGAACTCTTGGTTAAAGGGCCAATCTTTTCCTTCCAATGCTGGATCTGTCTTTGAAATCTTGTTGTAGGAAACCCCATTAAAGAACCATTCGATTGAGTTTTCGTTCCAAGAAATTGCGTAATTGTTGAAATCTTCCGACAGCGGTGTTGGCGCTTGAATAATTTTGGTTACTCCATTTTCACCGCTGTAATCTGGCCCATGGATTGTTCCTTGAATCTGACAGGGATGAGAGCCGGTGTTCTCCAAAATATCGATTTCACCACAAGCAGGCCAGGTGACGCCGTCAAGGAGATTTTTCCCCAGAAGCCAGAGAGCCGACCATGACCCAACACCCTCAGATATCTTGGCGCGAATTTCTAAATATCCGTACTTAAAACCAATTTTTCCAGCTGTATGAATTTTTCCACTGGTCCATAGAGCTGGACCGTAATAACACGAGAGTTCTGTCGGCTCTAGCAGCTTCTTAGCGCTGATTTTGAGATTGTCAGAAACTGAGATTGATTCGCGCGTGTAATACTCAAGCTCGTTATTTCCCCAACCTACGAGCCCAACTGCAGATCCATCTCCAATGTCATAGGACCACGTTTCGGACGACAGAGAACCATTTGGTTGATCGGCAAATTCTTCCGACCACAGCAATCTTCTTGCTGGCTCAATGTGCACAGCGACCCCATTCCTCAATGTTATTTGGCGCTAAGTATTGCTTATGAAACCGCTTTCAGTAGACTATGAAAGCCCTCTGAGAGGGGTAATTCAAGTCGCGTAAGCGATCAAAAGACCGGAAAGATTGGACCCTCAACGATGAAATTTCCAGATCAATTTATTTGGGGCACTGCCTCATCTAGTTATCAAATTGAAGGTGCATTTGATGTTGATGGTAGAGGAATGAGCATTTGGGACACTTTTTCACGAACTCCAGGCAAGGTGCAAAACGGTGACACTGGTGATCGTGCCTGCGACCATTACAACCGGTTTCATGAAGATATTGCGCTCATGAAAGATCTTGGGGTCAGCGCCTATCGCTTTTCAATCGCATGGCCACGACTTTTCCCCAATGGGGATGATGTAAGAGAGCAGCGAGGCTTTGATTTTTACGATCGCCTCATCAATGCGCTAATCGCCGCCGGAATTGAGCCTATGGTGACCTTGTATCACTGGGATCTTCCGCAAGCACTTGAAGATAAAGGCGGATGGGCCAATCGCGATATCGTCAACAAATTTGAGCACTATGCAAAAGCGTGCGTGGAGGCATTCGGAGACCGTGTTCAGAATTGGATAACTCTCAATGAGCCGTGGTGTGTTTCTTGGTTGGGTTATTCAAACGGAGTACACGCTCCCGGCAAAAAAGATTTCAATCTAGCAATTGCTTCTAGCCATCACACTGCGTTAGCGCACGCAGCTGCAACAAGAGCAATCAGGTCTTACAAGTCAGATGCAATTGTTGGTCTGACGTTGAACATGAACAATATTCATAATGAGTCGCCAGATGACCAAGAGGTTGTAGATTTTATAGAACTTAATGATTGCAATATCAATCGCTGGTGGATCGAGGCTTTTACAACAGGTGAGTACCCACAACCACTTGTAAAACTTTATGGAGATCGACTTCAGTCATTCATGATGCCTGGCGACAACGAGCTGCTTAAGGTGAAAACTGATTTTCTAGGAATAAATTATTACTGCGATTCTTATGTGAGAAGCCCTCGACCTGAAGACAAACCAGCTATCGAGCGCGGATTTATGCCGTTTCCTCAAAGGGTAGATGACAGTCTGCCTAAAAACTTGGCATCCGATTTAACAGCGATGGGTTGGATAGTCACACCTGATGGACTCGGCAACTTAGTCCGAAGAGTCCACCGTGATTGGCCTGAAATCCCGTACATGGTGATAACAGAGAACGGTGCTGCCTACGATGATGTGAAGACGGATGGAAATGTCCAAGATAAAAAGCGAACCGATTACCTAACTTCGCATATTCGTTCATTGCAGCTTGCGGTAAATGAGGGTGTACCAGTCAATGGCTATTTTGCATGGTCTTTAATGGATAACTTTGAGTGGGCAGAGGGTTATGGAAAGCGTTTTGGGATTGTCTATGTGGATTATGAAACTTTTGAACGCACCCCTAAGCAGAGCTTTTACAAATTCAAAGAGATCATCGCAGCAAATTCAGCTACTTAGCAGTGGATTTACGCTTGATCAATTTTACGCCCAAGAGTTTATCCTCTGCTTGTCCACCGTCGAGAACCTCAAGCAAGCTAAGGGCAACCTCTTTTCCTAACTCTCGCACGGGTTGACGAATGGAAGTGATTGGAAGAATTCCATTCGTTGCGACAGGCGAGTCGTCAAATCCAATCACTTTAACTTGCTCAGGCACTGAAATTCCTTGCTGGGACAACGTTTGAATTGCTCCAATTGCAGATAAGTCGTTTGCTGCAAAGATGCCATCAAATTTCTTTTTACTTCTTAACACCTGTCGAACGATAGATTCAGCCTTTACTTGGGTGTAATCACCGTGAACAATTAACTTTTCGTCAATCTTCAACCCTGCCTCAGAAATTGCCTTTTCATATCCACTTAATCTATCTCGGGCAGATTGCAGAGTCAGGTCGCCTGTGATCACCAGAATATTCTTGCAACCCATTTCAATAAGATGTTGGGTAGCTAAATAGCCGCCCCAGACGTTATCTACATCCACGCATGGGTATTTTTTTGATCCTCCGAAGTCTCCGCCAAATACAACAGCCATCTTTGGGTCGAGTAATTTCTCGAGCACTTTAACCGGTTTATGCCAACCAAATATTGCGAGGCCATCCATCTGCCCAGCCTGCAGGGTTGCAAAGAGCGACTCTTCTGTTCCGGACTTGGGTTGAATAAGCATCAAAGGATGCATCCCGGCTTCCCTAATAGTTTCAGAGAAACCTCTGACCACTTCGCCCCAAAATGAGTTGGTAAAAAACTCTTCGCTCGACTCTTCGATGAGTAGAGCGATCAATCCACTTCGCCCACCAGCTAGTCGGCGTGCGGTGGTATTTGGTGTGAAATTCAATTCTTTGATCGCACGGTGGACCGCTTTAACCCTCTCCACGGACACATGCGCACTTCCATTAATTACCCTGGAAACCGTGGCCCTGCTGACCCCTGCCAGATCGGCAACATGATCAATGGTTGACTCAGTGCGGGTAGAACTATCCAAAGGGTTCCGCGTCATAGCATCTGAGTCTAGTCCGGGCGAAATTAGTGCTAACTGCCTTTATGGCTGAGGAGTTGGTTACCTTTTTTGAGCCTGATTGGATCAGTCATGAAAAGATCACCCCTGACCATCCCACGACCAGTCGAGATTTGACTGGTCATGATAGGACTACCCCCGCATAAATAGGTGACCATTACGCGGTGAGTGTAATGACGGTCTATTTGGGCCGCATTTAACCTGAGGTGGCTCTGATGAACGAAATCCGCACCTTTATCGACTGGTTGAGTTATCACCCGACCAGCGATGAGATCTCTCGCGCCCTTGTTATGGAATACATGGCATCCCTCGGTGCCTGCTGTGCGCGCATCGGGCGTTTACATCCAGATGACTCACTCGAATTCTTGGGTGAGTATGGCTTCGATGCCGGCAAAGCTAAAGAGACTTTTCCAAGCGAAGTATGGCGCTCATGGGAAAGTGATGAAGCTCTAATTGCACTCGGTAAAAATGCCGAGCCATGGAATCCTTCAAAGACTCTACTGATGATTCAACTGCGGGAACGTGGAGCAGTCCACGGCTACCTTGTTCTTCGATTTAGCAGTCCTGTAAACGATGCAGAGAAAGTTGAAGAGATTGCTCGTAATTACGCAGTAGCTCTCGGACTCTACCTTTCATTAGCTCACGAGTCTGGCGCAACTCCTACTCGCTCAGTAGTTGACCGAGGAGATACCGGATCAGATCAATTGACTCCGCGCCAAATCTCAATCTTGTGTGGAATGGTTGAAGGCAAGACCAATCATGAACTTGCTAATGAACTTGGGTTTAGCGTGAGCACAATTCGTCACGAGACGATGCGCATATATCAGGCGCTATCTGTCAGCGATCGTAAGGAAGCGGCGAAGAAAGCTCTCTCACTAGCTCTAATCTAATTATCAACTGTGGCATGATCTGCAGGTGAGCAAGAGTAAATCGCAATCTTGGTTGGTCCTCTACATCGCTCTCGGCATTGTCTGGGGCTGCTCTTTTATCTTTATCAAGCTCGGCCTTGAATTTCTTACCCCATTTGGTGTCGCCTTTGGTCGCTGCGCACTCGGTGCTTTAGCGCTCTTGGTATTTCTTAAGGTGAAGAAACTTTCGATTGTGCGCGATCGCGCAATGATCGGACACCTCTGGATTGTGGCGCTCTTACTTAATGTAATCCCAGGAATTTTCTTTGCCTGGGCAGAGACTGAAGTGACTTCGATTCTGGCTGGAATTATCAATGCAGTCACACCATTAATGACCTTGATTGCAATTATCTTGGTTACGCGCAATGAGAGGCCAACTACGCCACAAATAGTTGGCCTATTACTTGGTTTTCTCGGGGTACTAACTGTTCTTGGCGCATGGCAAGGTCTGGGGGATAACCCACTGTGGGCAATTCTTGTTCTCCTCGCTGCAGTGACTTGCTATGGATTCTCATTTCCTTACAGCCACAGATTTATCTTGCCTGCAAATCTAGAACCTGAGGTGATGGCAGCAACGCAGGTTTCACTCGCCGCGTTGACTTTGCTGCCGCTCTTTCTCATCGATGGAATTGCAGAAGATAATTATCAAGTTGGTCCTGTACTTGCGATGGTTGCACTTGGTGTATTTGGCAGTGGCTTTGCCTACATCTGGAACTTCACAATTATGCGCGCTGCAGGTAGTGCGATTGCAAGTAGCGTTACCTATGTAACGCCGCTGGTTGCAGTGATTGTGGGACTTATCTTCTTACAAGAGAAGTTGCACTGGTATGAACCAGTCGGTGCCTGCATCGTCTTGCTCGGTGCAGCAATTGCCCAGGGGCGAATTCGCCTAGCAAAGAAGAGTTAGAGCGAGAAGCCAACCGGAAGCTCGAGACGATGCTTTGCAAGGAGTGCTTCATCTTTAAGAATTGCACCTGTTGTGTTATCGGCAACGATCACACCGCCACTTAAAATGACCGAGCGCTCACAGAGTTCAAAGGCGTATGGCAGATCATGGGTAACCATCACGATTGTTACATCAAGTGATCGCAAAATCTCAGCCAATTCGCGTCGACCTGCTGGATCTAGATTCGATGATGGTTCATCTAGGACCAAGATCTCAGGCTTCATAGCTAGAACGGTTGCAACAGCAACGCGACGGCGCTGACCAAAAGATAAGTGGTGCGGTGGGCGCTCTTTAAATTCAGACATATGTACAAGGGCTAGCGCCTCATCTACTGCCTTATCTAGCTCGGCACCGCGAAGCCCCAAGTTATATGGGCCAAATGCCACATCTTCGCCCACGGTAGGCATAAATAGCTGATCATCGGGATCTTGAAATACAACGCCCACTTTTCCGCGAATGCGACGGAGAAGATCTTTATTTGTTGTATCGATAACTTCACCGGCAACGCTTACCTTGCCGTGCTCTGCTGGGTGGATTCCATTCATATGCATTACAAGGGTTGTCTTGCCAGCACCGTTTGGACCAAGCAGGGCAACTCGTTCGCCGCGTTCAATGCGAAGATTTACTCCAAAGAGAGCTTGATTGCCATCAGGATAGGCAAAAGCTAACCCTTCAATGAGCAGGCTTGGTTGAGTTGTCATGGTTTATCCGATCACTGTAGTTATGAGAAGAATTGTTGCGGCAAGGAGTGGAAGTGCTAAACCTTGTGACCAGGCCTTTAGTGTTGCACCTTCGCTCTGGTCATGGGGGAGCACGCCTGTATATCCACGAGAGAGCATTGCAAGGTGTACACGTTCGCCGCGTTCATATGAACGGATAAAGAGAGCGGACGCGGCAGCTGCGAGAACTTTCCAATCCTTTATGCCAGTTGCGATAAATCCACGAGATTCTCGCGCAACTTTCATCCGCTCCATCTCGTCATTAATCACGTTGACATAGCGCAACATAAAGGCTGCAATCTGAACCATAAGTTTTGGTAGATGTAGCTTTTCAAGTCCTCTGAGTAATTCGCGAGCGGTAGTACTTGTTGACAGTACAACAGCGCTGAGGACGCCAAGGGTTCCCTTAACAACAATCCCGGCAGCTGCTAACAAACTCTCGCGATAGAGATTGAGCGGTCCAATCTCAAAGCGCTCACCTGTGCCAAAAAATGGCATCAGAATCGCGAAGAAGATAAATGGAATTTCAATCAATGCGCGAGTGAAGAGAGTCAACGTTGGGATCTTTGCAACGAGTGAGACGGCAATGATTGCGGCAAAGTAAGCAATAAATGCTTGCCAACGAGTGATTGGGGTGGCGACTGAGACCACAATAAAGGCTAAAACAGCCATTATTTTCACATGCGAAGGCAGGCGATGAACGAGCGAATGGCGGTGAATGTAGAGGCGTTCTCCGACATCATGGCCATGATGATGCTGGTGCTCTACCTCGGTGCTTATGGCTTATCTTTCTTAAAGCGGCGCAGTCCGTAGAAGAGACCAAATGAAATTGCTGCAGTAGATGCAACGCCGATGACTCCAGCAAGACCGCCAGAGATTCTCTCGTTCTCAACTCCGGCAACACCGTAACCTGCTAAAGGACTATCTTCGACTGCGCTCTCTTTAGCCGAATCAAGGAAGCCAACATCGCCTGCAACTTTTTCAAGACCATCAGGTTGTGAAGATGCGTAGTAAGAAACGCCACCTGCCAAAACGAGGGATACAGCTAAGCCAACTGCAACAAGAGGATTCTTCACGTTAGACCTCGCGAATTTCTAGAGTCTTCTTTATTCCACGATATCCGTAGACAAGATCTGGACGGCTTGCCATCACAGCGCTCACAGAGAGACCGGTGATAATCGCTTCACCAATTCCGATAAGCACGTGGGTACCAAACATTGCTGCAAGAACTGTGGTCAGTGAAAATGTTGCAGTAGCACCGAGTGCGTATTGCAGAACGAAACCAAGTGCTGCAGCAGGAACTGAGGCAAGACCGGCAAAGGCTGCGGCTGCGGTGATCGATACCTTCTTCTTTGGTAGAACTTTCTTTGCAAGGAGAAATGCGCCGTATCCAAACCAGACGCCAAGAAGTGACATGTTAAAAATATTTAGCCCTGCCGCACTTAGGCCACCATCTGCAAAGAGAAATGCCTGCATCAAGAGAACAACTGTTAAGGAAAGCGTTGCGACATACGGGCCGACCAAGACGGCAGCGAGTGCGCCTCCAAGTAAGTGGCCACTTGTTCCGGCAGCCACAGGGAAGTTGAGCATCTGGACCGCAAAGATAAAGGTGGCTGTAAGACCGGCCAAGGGGGCTGTCTTCTCATCCAATGAGCGTGCAGCTCCCTTGAGGCAGGCACCAACGCCTACAGCTGAGATCGCAGCAAAGGCGGTCGATGTAGGAATATCGATGAATCCATCAGGGATATGCATGGGTAAAGGTTAATGCAAATGATTTGCATCTGCTATCTGAAGGCGTCTAGCACGCTCAGCGCCAGCGATATTTCCCAGGCAATTGGCCACCGGCAGGGCTAGAGTGCCCCTCAAGGCCAGCTAATCGAGCAGGAGGTTCTCATGAGCAACGATGACAACCAGGACGATCGCGACGAGATCGTCACCGAAGAGATGTTGTGGGATCGCATCCCGCAGACCGAAGGCGAAGATCGCGCAGAGACATATTACGAACTCAGCGCTCGCATCTTTGCGCGTGGCCAATACGACGAAGCGCTCGCACTCGCTGAGACCGCTCGCGATATCTATGCCGAGATGGGTGCAAGTGCACCAAGTGAAGGATTAGCGCAGGCATATTCTGCAATTGGTTACAACCTCAATCAACTCAAGCGCATCGATGAAGCAGCAACTGCAATGAGCAAAGCTGTTGAACTTCTGCGTGAGAACAAATCACCTATCGCTTTAGAGCTTGCCTGCACATTGGGTGAGTGGTGGTACAGCTCAAAGAAGTACAGCGAAGTTGTAGAGACGATGACCGAATGCGCACAAGAGCATCTCGTTGATGGCAATCAGATCGGTGCTGCAAATGATCTCCATCTCTTGGGTATGGCCTATCGCGAACTCAAGCAATACGCCGAAGCGCTTGAAGCATTTAAGGAAGCGCGCGGAATCTTTAAGAGCGAGAAGGAAGTTTTACATGTTGCTCGCTGTGATCAGAAGATTGCATCCTGCTACAACTGGTTAGGCGAGGGCGAGAAGGCGCTGGAGGCTGCCCGTAAAGCAGTTGATGTCTTTGAGACCGCCCACGATCATCGCCGTGAAACCTTTGCACTCTTTGAATACGGCAAGGCTGAGATCCTTCTTGGAAAGCTAGAAGAAGGCTTGGCAACACTCGATGGCGTACTTCAAATCATTGCCGAAGATGAGCCTAAAGATTTCGAATTTATCGTCGATATCGAATCACGAATGGTGGAAGTCATGCGCGCACTTGGGCGAGCTGATGAAGCCAACGAAGTCGAACGTCGCTTAATTGCTGTGCGTGAAGCGCTCGGCGAAGAGAGTTCCAAAGAGGTATAACGCTCCACCTGCTGCACCGATAGCTGCAACAACTAGTACAGGTTGCGTACTTCCGGTGCTCCACAACGCTCCGCCCCAAATTCCTGCAGCCAAGATCGCAAAGCTCATCGAACCTTGGTAGATACCTTGCGCATGACCTCGCAGATGATCAGGGCTTAACTTTGCAATCCAGGCCTTACCAACGCCATCTGTGAGAGCTGGGAAAATTCCGTAAATCACAAGAGCGATGATCGCAATAGTGTGGTTCGTTGTTATTCCAAGAGTTGCATATGCAGTTGCAAAGGCAACTAAGCCAAGTGCGTAGGCAAACTGTGGAGGCAATCGATCAGCCAAATAGCCACCCGGAAAGGCAAATAAAACAGTGACAAAGCTGTAGAGGGCATAAATCAGAACTACAGATGTCACGCTGAAATCTAAATCGTAGAGACGCAGAAGCAGCAAAGCATCAGGAATATTTGTTAGTTGAATAAAGACCAGAATCGCAATCGTCTTCTTTAAAGGTCGGGGAAGAGATCCAGATACCTTCTCTTTACGTGGCTCTTCTACCTTTGCGCGTTTGGTCTCACGGATAAAGAGAGTGAGCAGACCAGAAAGTAGCGCTGGAATGAGGGCCCACTTTGCTACTGCGCGCACATCATTATTGAGTAAGGCCAGACCACCCAGCGCAATCAACGGACCAATTACCGCACCAATATTGTCACCGGTGCGATGAAAGCCAAATGCCTTTCCTACATCATCTTTTGGTACTGAATCATGAATGAGCGCATCGCGAGGTGAACCGCGCATACCTTTACCAATGCGATCGGTAATTCTTCCTAAGAAGATCAGGTGCCATGTGGATGCAAAGACAACAAAAGCTTTACCAACTCCGGCAAGCGAGTAGCCTGCAATGACGAAGGGTTTGCGACCGACTCGATCACTTGCCTTTCCTGCAAAGATCTTTGTAAAGCCTGCTGCTGCTTCAGCGCTACCTTCAATAAGACCGAGAGCTAAAGGTGCTGCTCCGATTACTCCTGCTGTAATGAGATAGGGCAAGAGTGGAAAGAGGAGTTCGCTGGCAGCATCCTGAGCCAATGAGACAAGGGTCAAAATGATGAGGTTGCGACTCATCCACCGTTTCATCGTTAGACCTGACGTGGCAGATGCTGCAGCGCCCAGTGATACATCGCAATAGCTCCTGCAGCAGATGCATTCATTGATCGCGTAGATCCATATTGTTCAATCGCATAGAGAACTTCACAGATTGCAACGCCTTCATCTGACATTCCGGCACCCTCTTGGCCAAAGAGCAGCACGCACTTTTCAGGAAGTGCTGCGCCTTCTAAATGTTTAGATGATGGAACATTGTCGATTCCAATGATGGGTAGATCGTTCTCACCACACCAGGTAGCAAAGTCAGCAATTGTTGGATGATGAATGACGGTGAGATAGCGATCTGTCACCATCGCACCGCGCTTATTCCAATCGCGCTTTCCGACAATATGAACCGCACTGACGTTAAATGCATTTGCTGTGCGAACTACAGAACCAATATTGAGATCGTGCTGCCAATTTTCAATTGCAATCTGTAGGCCATGGCGTTTGGTATTGAGATCTGCAACGATCGCTTCGACCGACCAGTAGCGATACTTATCCAAGACATTTCTTCTATCGCCATTTTCAAGTAACTCAGGATCGTATTGATCTCCAGTTGGCCAAGGCTTCTCGTGCGGGCCAACGCCTACAACGGGGAAAAACTCACCAGGTCCGATCGTTGCAGGGGTCTTAATTTCCATGAGTTCACCCTAAACTAGGTAAGAGAATTCGCATATTCGCCTCTTGAACGGAGTCATCATGAAGATCGCATTCCATGTCGCTTTTGGAATCCACTTGCTATCAATTCTTGGCGTGATCGCACTTCTGATCATCTCCTACAAGAAGTCTCCGCGTGCCCTCAACCCAGGTGTCTTGCATAGCGCTGCTACAGCACTAATTGCAGGAATAGTCATGGTCGGCACATGGTCGGCAGCTCATGAAAACGAAATCAATCATATGAAGATCGGTACCAAGTTCTTGGTAGTGCTCGCAATTCTTGCTGTTGGCTATAACAGCCTCAAAAAGAAGGTCTTTACAGATAGAACATTTACAGTGATGTTGGGACTTACAGTCACCAATATCTTGCTGGCATACCTCTGGTAGAACATTCCCGCAATGAAGAAGATCGCATCGGCAGTAATTGCTGCCCTAACTCTGGGGGCGCTACTTAGTGCACCCGTTTTAGCATTTGATCCTCTTCGAGCAACAACAGTCTTTACCAATCTTGCAGCAGATCCCAAGTTAAAGAATCCATCAGTAATCCTGATCGATGCATCAACTGGAGAACAACTCTTTGAATCCAACGGATATGCAATGCGAAAGCCTGCTTCAACCCTCAAATTACTTGCCGGCGTATCGGTTGCTCAATATCTCGATCCAGAGATGCGCTTTCAAACATCTCTTGCACTTTCGGATAAAACTAATTCAGTTGTAATTCAAGGAGAGATGGATCCGTGGGCGACCTTTAACGCTTATAACGCAAAGCGTTTAGGCCAGACTTCTATGAAGTATTTGGCATACCGCGCACATACCGAACTTGAGACTCAAGCAGGTACACCGGTTAAGAAGATGACGATTTACTACAACGGCATCTATGACAGCGAAGCAAAGAATATGAAGGTCTATCTTAAAACGCGCAAGGTCTATGTGATTCTGAAACCAGTTACGGCGCTGGAAGCACAGAACCTCACGGTAGAACCTGTAATGAATAGCGCTTCTCCCACCGTGCATCAGATGACTCATTACTTTATGCAGTGGAGCGATAACATCCTTTCAGAACGCCTCTCAAGAATTGCAGCTAAAGCAGCTGGGTTCGATGGGAGCGCGCAAGGTATTGCAGATGTTTATGCACGTGTTTTAGCTGAGTTAGAAATTGATTCATCGAAGCTCGTGGTTAAGGATGGCAGCGGCCTCTCTCATGAAAATCGTGTGAGCGCTAAATTACTTGGTGACTTACTCTTCAAAATTTACAAAGAGCCACGTTTTGCAGCGATCATCGAAAGTCTTCCGGATGGTGGAGTAAATGGAACTCTCAATGAACGATTTATAAAAACGGCACCTAACGCTGTTGGCCTCGTCCATGCGAAAACAGGCACGCTCAACGGAACCGTCACGCTAGCTGGATATATCGAATCACAGGACCGTGAATACATTTTTGTAATTTTGGCTGATCGCCTTTCGCGGACTTACTCGGCAGCGAAAATTGCTCGGGATACTCTCGATAGGTATTTAGGAAGAATTGCGGTACCGCTAGAAGTTATAACAGAGACTGAAACAGTCGTTAGTTCGATAACACCTTAATAGATCCACCGTAACAAGCCACCCATGTGTTCTGCGATGGCGCATCGAAGGTAATTCCGATCGGTTCGTTACAGACTCTAACTGTTTGGATCAGTTTCATATCTGATGCACGCACTTTGGACATAGTTCCACTGCCAAAGTTAACGACAAAGAGAGCTGATCCATCATCTGAAATATCTAGACTTCGTGCTGCCTTGCCGGTGCTCACACTCTTTATCAATTTGCCTGCAACTAAATCCCAGGATGCAACCTTGCCTGAAATATTGAGTGTGACATAGAGAGTCTTCTCGTCAGGCGAAAGTACGATGGCACGTGGGTTTGATCCCACAGGAATGAATAACTTTGAAAAATCTTGCAGATTAATGCGGTGGATACCAGATCCACCCATCTCGGCAACATATGCGTAGAGGCTGTCCTTTGTGATTGCGATACCGCGAGGATATCGACCAATCTTTATATTCTGAACTGTCTTTCCGGACTCAACTGAAATCACTGTCACTGTGTATGAACACCAGTTGCTAACCAAGATGTACTTGTTATCTGGGGTTACTTTTACAACCTTTGGAACTGATCCAACTGGGTAGACCGCATCAATTTTATAGTTAGTGAGATTGACGCGACTGAGAAAGCTAGTGTCATAGCCATTTGCCGGACTGCATTTGTCGGTTCCTTCTTTAGTAAACCCTTTTCCGTACATGGCGTAATTTGTAAAGTAGAGATATTTACCATCAGGGCTAAACGCACCTTCAACAGGAGCGCCCTTGTAACTTCCGCTGTACTTCTTATATCCAAAATCTGAGAGTCTGACGGTATCGGCGACGGTAGCGACTAGAGCGTTCTTGGTGGTGTCATAAATTGTCACTGAATGGCGATACATCATGTTGTGCGCACTGACTAAACCGGTTCCAGATGAGAGAACTGATTTTGGCGCGATATTTCCATTAATTGTTGCGATGACCTTCATCTTTGAAGTTGCAATAGTTGATGTCGCTGTATCGGTTGCTTGCACATGAGGGGCGACAAAAGAGAGAGCGCCTGCAACAAAAATGGCTACAAGCGCTCGTCTCATGTAAATATCTTAGTCGTCGTCCTCATCTTCGTCATCTTCATACTCATCGTCATGGTCATGGTCATCATCACCATGACGTCCGTAACCTTTGTGATCGTCATCGTCATCATCTTCGTACTTATTAACGCCGGGAGCAACATTTGGGATGACTGGAACGCCACCAGGTGTTACGGCAGGATCCCCCACAGTCGAAGGTGTTTGTGATGTTTGTGAAACAGAAGTTTCATCTGCTTGTGCGGGAGATTCATTGTTGGTTTGAGCAAATACTGCACCGCCACCAATAACTAAAAGTGAGACCGCAGCGGCAATAAATGGAAGGCGCTGGCCATTGTGGCGCACCTCATTAATTGCGTCAGTCTCTGCAATCTCCATCCAATTGAGATTTTCAGAGCCCTCGTTTTTATCCTGTGTCATGCGTCTCCCTCTTCCCTGTGATGAGCAAGGTAGTGAGCAAACCTTAAAGCACTCTGAGAACATAGAACGGATTTGCTGGGTAATCTAGCGCCATGGTCCTCCTGCGCGCTTATCTAGCCCTAATGAAGCTGCGGGTAGTCGAACTTCTCATAATTTCAACCATTCCAGCGATGATCTTGGCGGAACAAGGCGTTCCATCTTTGGGATTAATTATTGCAACTTTGGTTGGCGGCACATTGGCTGCTGGAAGTGCGAATGCATTCAATATGGTTTTGGAGAGCGATCTCGATAAGTTAATGGAACGAACATCTGCGCGTCCGCTTGTTACAGGTGCACTCAGTAAATTACATGCAACAATTTTTGCGGCAGCTATTGGTCTGCTTTCACTAACGATCTTTTGGATTTTCACCGAACCGCTTGCAACTCTTTTGACTGCAGCAGCCATCGCTTTTTATGTACTTGTTTACACGTTAGCTCTCAAGCGCCACACATCTCAGAACATTGTCTGGGGTGGTGCGGCTGGGTGTATGCCTGTCTTTATCGGTTGGGCTGCAGTTACTAATTCACTTTCCTGGGCTGCAGTTGCATTCTTCTTCGTAGTTTTCTTCTGGACACCACCTCACTTCTGGGCGTTAGCGATCAAGTACAAGGATGATTACGAAGCGGCAAAGATCCCAATGCTTCCAGTAATTGCCGCACGCAATGTCGTCGTTCGAAATATGTGGTTTCACACGGTTGCAATGATTGTTAGCTCAGTTGCACTTATTTATCTCACCGAACTGCAATGGTGGGCGATGGCAATCACAGTTGCTCTCGGCTTAGTTTTTGCTTGGCAACTTCTGCAGCTGAAGGAAAATTCAGAGAATTACAATGCAGTTGCCCTGAAGATTTTTCACTGGTCAATCACTTATTTGACCTTGTTTTCAGCCTTACTTGTTATAGCTCAGCTCTTAAAAGCTTGATCTAAATCTTTAATCAGGTCATCTACATATTCAAGACCGACAGATAAACGCACCACAGAAGGTGTAATGCCCATCTCTGCCTGGACTTCTGGGCTCAATCGGCGATGAGTAGTTGATGCAGGATGAGTGATCAGAGTCTTGCTATCTCCAAGATTGTTAGAGATATCAATAATGCGCAGCGCATTCATGACCTTAAAGGCATCCTTAGCTGACCCAGCAAATTCAATGCCGATCGTTGATCCTCCACCGCTCATCTGGCGTTGTGCCAATGCGTATTCTGGATGTGAAGGTAGCCCTGGATAGCGCACACTCTTAATCTCTGGTCGCTTCTCTAGGTACTCAGCGATTGCTTGCGCATTCTCGCTCATACGACGTACGCGCATATCCATAGTCTCGAGAGATTTCACCAATACCCATGCGTTAAATGGACTTAACGCGGGTCCTGTATGCCGGACAAATGGAAGAAGATGCTCATGAATATAAGCAAATGATCCAAGTACTGCGCCAGCTAACACGCGGCCCTGGCCATCAATATGTTTTGTTGCAGAGTACATAACAACATCTGCACCAAGTTCTAGCGGCTTTTGCAAAACTGGTGAAGCCATAATGTTATCGACGATAACTGTTGCACCAA
>Ga0315908_10001372_pt1 | contig 18322 bp, 11 predicted proteins | sample LakEriMetagenome_12_FD_203520 | JGI IMG/M metagenome (GOLD analysis project Ga0315908, IMG submission 203520) | Freshwater fungal communities from buoy surface, Lake Erie, Ohio, United States - Buoy 4 MA124 | ecosystem: Environmental > Aquatic > Freshwater > Lake > Lake biofilm | place: USA... | reverse complement strand
TATCTTAATACTAATTACAATATTATTATAATAAATTCTAATTTTAACTTTATTGATAATATTCTATTTCTTGTTATAATATAAAATTTATATATTTAATTTATTTTTATTTTTTACAGTCATAATTATTTTAATATTCAAAAAGATATCAATAATTATTTTATTTTTTATGTTGAAATATAAATTAAGTTTATTCTTGAAAAGACAAATAATAACTATCATTAATTATTTTTAACAAATAATTTTAATCATTATATATATAGGGTAAAAAATATTAATTTTAATTATTCAATTATTTAGTCTATGATTTTAATCTTTAATCTAAATTTAAATTTTAAATGAATATATTTCTCCATTTTATAATCATTTAAATAATAAATATAGTCATTTATTAAAAATCATTAATTAATTTAAAATTTTATTCTTCAAACAATTAAATATCATTAATAATTTGTTTTTTTTACAATTGTTAATTTTTCTAAAATAAATTTAATTTTATTTATTGTAAACAATTTTCTCTTGATTTAATTAAATTTTCAATAATAAAACAATAATTTTAATCATCATTAGTTTATTAAATTTCATTTTCAATAAATTTTTTAATATTAAAATTATTTTATTTTCTTAAACAATATAGAAAATTATCTCTATGATGTTACGGTATATTTTTATTTTTCCAAGCTTATTTTAAAATTTATAATTAAGATTAATAAAAAATAAAATTTTTGTTTAATTAATTTTTTTATTCTTAATCTAAATACTTTTGAACTATTTAATCTGAAAATTTTAATTATTTTTAACTATTTTTAATTTAAGATTTATTAAAAAAATGTTTTTTAATTTCTATCTATGATAGTTATTAAACATTTAAATTTTTAGTTTCTTAATAATTCAAAATATTTGGTATTTTATAATTATAAAATCTTGTATTCCACTAATTTTATTTTTAGTCTTATTTAAAAAAAATAATTTTTTTTTATTTTTTTTACATTAAAAATAAAAAAAATTAATTTATTAAATAAAAAATAAAGTTATAAAATTTAGTTACAATATAAAAGTATATAAATTTTGATATAAAAGTAATATAACAATCAGTCTTAATCAACTTCAGACTCGTCAATATGTCCTAAGATTTTAGGATCTATATTAATCAAATATTTTTCAATACTAGAAAAATCTTAAAGAGCATCGAAAATAAGAATATACTTATTGTTTTCAAAAACATTTGCATAAAAATTATTTCTCCTTTAATGATTAGATTGGGGAGGAGGAAATAACGGATCTAAAGCAATTTTAAAGGAGTTTTCTAACATGCTAGGAATTATTTTTGTTAAAATCTGACAGCTAGTATTTATATCAGGATTTGTGTTCACTTCTATTAAATAAACTTTACAATTCTCATCCACCATAAAATCAAGGCCATATATCTAAAAATAAATATGAAAATAAATAATACTTCAAAATTGTTTTCTGAAAAATCCATTATTTTATCACTTACACTTTAAATAGAAATTCTTGCGATGTTTATCATTTAAGGATAAATATCAGAATAAAAATTGATGGATTATTTTTTATAAATACTATCAAAATAAATTTGAAAATCTTAAAAACTGACTTTGTTTCCTTATTCAAACTTGCCATATTCCTGTCCCTTTTTTTATATAGCATCGTTGGTTAAATGTATAAATTTATTTTGAATGTTTTTGCAACTAAATTCTTTTGATGAAGTTCTTATATATCCCTCTTCATACCAATATCCTTTCAAATTACCGTTTATACAAGTTATCAGCATGAAACATCTGATGTCAAATTTTCGTTTGTTATAAAGCATTGGATTTTCAATATATTTTTATATTATAAACGATTTCTGTTCTCCATTTTGGTGAGTCTAGTTTAAATTCATATATTATTCTATTTCATCAATAGTTTAGCATAATGTTATTCCTCATCCTCTATTTGAATTTTCACCTGGTTTTATAATCCATAAATTATATTCTTTTCTAATTTCATTATTAATATTTTCATTTGTATTATTGTTATTATTTTCATCCTTAATTTTTTCATTACTATAAATACTCTCTTTATTACTATAAATATAATTTATTTTTCTTTTATATATATTATTATTATAAATAATCTAAATAATTTATTAATTAATTATTATAATTTAATTATCTTTCAAATATTAAACTTTTAATTATATAATTACATTTTTGCTTGTTAAATTTCAATTTCATATTGATTTCGATAAAAATAATTTACAAAATCCTAATATTCAGTATCAACATTATAATTTAAAATATGATAAGTGATAGGTATAAACTAAAACACATCTTTATTTTATTAATTAATGAAATTATATAAATTATGAAATAGTGCTTTTTTATTTCCTAAGTTATAATTATTTTCTAAATGATTATGTACTTTAATATTTTATGAAGAAATAATCATATTTTATTTATTTTTAGAATTTTTTTAAATGTTTAAAAGTTATTGATTAGTAAATTATTTAAGATCAGTACTATTAAATTGTTAATTAATGATAATTTAATCATTTTAATTTAATAATTTTATAATTAAATTATTTTAATTTTTGTATATTTAATTTTATAATTTATTATTATTTTTATTATTGTTATTTTTTTAATTATTATTATCATTATTAATTTAATCAATATATAAAAGGCTTTGATTAATCAAATGATAATTTCAATTCTTATTTTATTATTAAAAAACATGGTTTTGTTTTAATTAAGTCCATGTAAAATTTATATTAGATTCATGAATATTTTTAGCAGGTATCCACCACCATCTATTTTTGATAATCTATTTTACCAAATTACCATTATTTCCTTTAGAAATATAAAATTTATATGTTTAGAAATTATTAGTACTTTATTCTAACTAATATTGAATATTATTTGAAAAATTAATCAGCATCAAAAATCAAATATATTTAGACATTTTTGTTTTGTAATCTTATTATTTTTCATCAGAAAAATCTTTAATATTGTTTTCAAATTTTTTTAATATCTTTATTTTATTCATTTTTTTTTTTTCAACCTTATCTTTTTCTTTTAATTATTTTTAATTAATATCACATGCATTAAAATTTTATTATTCATGATCATAATAAATAGAATTTAAATCTGCACTTTTTATTTCTTCATTATCTATTGAATATTTTTCCTAACTAATTTAATTAATCTACTAAATAAAATTTAAATCTTCATTTATATTTTAATTTTATTTGATTTTTTATTAATGTAAATTTTATAAAAGTAAATCTGCATTATATTAAATGTATTTATCTCAATACTAAATATAATTATTGGTGTCTTATAATTTTTGCTAACTTTTTGTTTTATCTTTTTTATAACTATTATCAACGATAACATCTAATAATTTTTATAAGTTTTAATAATTGTTTTAGTCTTTATATTATTTTTCTTTTAAAAACTAATCCAAAATTGTCGAATTAAATTTTTATTATTTTTTATTATACTAAATAACTAAGTTGTCTAATAAATTTAATCTTTTTTTTTTGGAATAATAATATTATATCTAACTTTTTCTTAATTTATTTACTATTTAATATCATTCTTCTAAATTTTTCTCGGTATATTCTATAACTTTTGTATTAATTAATTTCTTAATATTAAATTCATTGTAAATATCATTGAATTTATTTAGCTAATTTTATTTCAATTATCTATTATTTTTTAACTATAAAAATTACTATTGTTATTACTACAAATATTATTTTTATAATTATTACTAATTTAATTAATTAATTTAATTTCCGAATTATTATTATTTGTGTGAATTTTAATTAAATTGATGAAAATCCCCTGAAATAAGTTTTTCTACCTTTTTGTAATTTTGTTTTTAATTATTATTTACATCATCGATTTAATTTTTAAATTAATTAGAAAAATTAGTTTTCATTATGTTATTGGGAAAAAGACTTTATAAATTTTTTATTTACTATGAATTTTTAGAATTAAGAGAAAGATTTTGAATATGAGTATATTTTTCATTAAAGTTTTAATCTTATTTATAATATTTATGATCAGTTATTATTTTATTATCAAAAGAATAATTATTGATTGGTTATTAGCTACTTTAATTTTTAGCATTGATTTGAATGGCTTTTAATTATCAATAATTAGCTAGAATTTTATATAATATTTACTTTGAGAGGAATTCCAATTCAAATACTTTTTCTAAATCATCAATTCTGAATTTGAAGAATAACATTCCTAACCTCCTTTTATTAATTTTAATTATAAAGAATGACATGGTTTTATATAGTAATCTTTTATTTAACTTATATTTTATGAATTTTCTTCTTTATAATTTTGTGTTTATTTTTTTATTTATGGTTATTTAAACTTCATGAAATTTAAATATTTATTATTCTATTCATCTAAATTAGCTTTTTACTTTTATTTTATTATTTATATTTACTTTATCTGTATTATATGCTTTTAATTACTAACTTTAATCTTCAAATATCATTTTCAATTTATTTTATAGTTTATTTATATTCTTTAGCTTATTATTTTCTTATTAAAAATTATTGTTTAATTTTTATAGTTCCCTTTTCGGTTTTCTCTTTTCTTCGAAACTATTATCAACAAAATTTTAATTATTCATGTAAAAATCTTTATAATTTTAAATCTTTAAAATAAAGATAATTATTTACTTAATTAATTTATTTTGATTTATTATTATTCAAAATATTATGAATAAATTATTATTTTTCAGTTTTAATAATATTTTCTTTCATCATAATGAGTTTATTCAATTTATTATATATTCAAACAAATGATAATAATAAATTTAAAAAAATGATGATAATATAAAATCTAAATAATTAGCCAATTAATGTATAAAATATATAACATATTATTTAAATTAAAATAATATCAATTTATTTTTTATTTAACTTTTTCCTTTTAATCTTCTTCATTATTAACAGAAATATTTTCTTTTTAAGAAATATTTTCATATTCTTATGATAATTAATTATTTTCTTTTTTCTAATTTTTTTTGTTTTGAACTTATTTTCTAGCTTTATAAATTTTAAATATTTTTATGAATTCTCTAGTAATAAGAGTCCAAAAATATTATAATTCAATATATAATTCTTTTTTAAGTTCAAAGAATGCTTCTTCATCATATTAAATTTATTATTTAAAAACATGTTGAATTCTTTTATAACTATCACAAATTAATCCTGTAAATATAAATAAAAGTCCGTAATTCATAGTGAAAATAAATGCCAAAATATAAAAATAAATAGTATAAGTAGCAAAAATAAAGTTCCATTATTATGTTGATAAAAAACCAAATTCTATCATTTAACCCATCAATATTTAAAAAAGTTGAAACATTGTTTAATTAATAGTGGAGAATTCTATTAAAAATTAATAAAAATAATAATACATGGATATACAGATCCGTATAATCTATTTCCAAAAATAGCAAATACAAAGAAAATAAGAAAGAATATTATAAAAAATCCAATCATATTTTATGCTGCCTTTTTATACACAATAATCATAGAGTAAATTTGCCATATCCTCATTTCAAACAAGATTAAAAAGATAGTTAAAGTTTTTATACAAAAATAAAGAATTTACTAAGCCTTATAATTATCAATAAAACTCTGAATATTAATAAAATAATCAGTCTAATCCAAATTTTACTAAAGATAAAACAAATCTTTAAGTAGGATTTTATTATTAAATATAAATCTAGTGTCCCATATAATTATAGTATAAAAGACAATGGTATAGACAGTTAGCATGATAGAGTAATAATCAAATTTCCAATTATCAGATCTGACTTTCTAGATATGTTAAATAAACTTAAGGGTCCAATGCAGAGTGAGGAAAAACCAATAAATATTTTAGAAGAATTCCCATGGAGAATTGAAGAAGTTTGTGAAAAGTTAAGGATTAGCATTTACATAGAATGAGATGTAGTTATTAGCAGGAATTATTAATCCATTAGCATCGATTTCAAAACCCACTCTTACATAGCTTAGGATTTTTAAGTTTGGATTGTAGAAGTGCATTATTGTGAAAATTCCTCGGGTGTATTAGTCTATTAGTTTCTGGTTTAACCAGTTAAGCAAGTCATTTTGAAAAATATCATTTTATGGTTTGTAGTCTTGATAATATCCTTAATTTTATATTATTATTATTTTTATATGAATTATCATTGATAATCATTATACATATTTATAATTATTATTTAGTACCTATATTATTGTAATCACTCAATTCTCCATTTATAGTATATGCGTTGTATATTGAATTATTATATCTGAATATTTTTATGGCTCTACACATTTCTAACAAATCGTCTATGCTATTTAATTAAGTCCAAGTTTAACTTGGGGTTGTTTAAGTTGAATTACACCACATAAAATCATTATCATAAGGTTAATAATTGATATTAATTTTATTTTTAAAATTTATGTCTTTATCTTTTAGAATATCCACTCCTAATTTATCTTTTATATATTATTAGTTAAGATAAATTTTATTATTATCATAAATACAAAATTCATGAAATTAAAATTTAATTTAATCTAACCCATTTTATAATTCTAATGTCATATTTTTATCATCCACAGTATCACTTGCAAATTATGCATAACAATCAAAATTAGTTTATTAATCTTATGGAGTTTTCCAAAACTTTGTTAAATTAATAAGTTAACACGCATTATTTTTTACTCAATAATGTATGAATCTGATTCCTCCCATAATTCAATTATTAAAGTTGATAAAGTTAGCTTTATTATTGTTTAAATTATCGTAATATTCTTGGTAATTATTTTCAACTTCAGTATCTAATTATTAGCCTAAATCATCTTTATTAGGGTTATAACTACCAAAGTTAAAACCGTAATTCAACTGTGTCCTTAATTTATCGTTTAAAACATAAGACATAACACTTTAATAATAAAAGTATATTTATTCCAAATTGTAAACTTCATTTTAATAAATTGTTTAACACCATTAAGTAGCTTATAATTAATAATAAGAAAATTTATAATTATATTATAATATTTTTTATATTAATATTTTCATTTGAATATTATATTAATATTAAATTTATAAATTTAATTTATTTTAATATAATTATAATATTAATATTTTATTTACGACACTGATCTTAAAGAGAAAGTGTTTTTTCGAACTTATTTTAGTAAACTTAATTTATTTCAAAGATGTTTTGTGTATTGGTATTGTAATGGATATATATAAATACAGAAATAAGGAATAATAACGATAAAAGGAATTATATTAATTCTTTTAAAGCTAACAAATGCGACACTCCTCCTCCATCTACACTGAATTTCTTACGGGTTATCAATTACAAGATACGATAACTGTACTCTTTTATTTTAATTAATGATATATTGATAGATATATTATAAAAATAATATTGTAATAATATAATTTGATAATATAATTACCAGACTAATACTATCCCCTATCTTTAAACATTTTTTTTTCAAGCTACTGTCTCTTAATAAACCTTTCCTTTTGCTAATCCTCCAACTGCTTCTCAGTCTTTTCAGAATCTTACTACTGCTGCTACTCCTACCCTTAATTCCAATCAAAGTCCCTATCCTTAGCAGGATGCTCATCAAACTTCTTATCAATAAAGAAATTATTATTGTACTCTGCAATCAATTCCTCTCTTACCAATAAATAATCACTCCAAATTTAATTATTTCAATCTTTAATAATATACTTGGAAGGGTCCAAATTAAAATAACTACAACCTTCACGCAACATGTCTCCAAAAGTAAAAGAGTCAGAAGTAGAACGGAAGATTATAGGTTCTTTGTTGTATAATAAAGTGATATACTTTATTTTTTCTACTTAAATAATCTTCTGTAGTTCCACTTCTTCGATTTAGATATATTTCATTTGTTTTTCAAGTTCCTTTATGTATAGGTCTACTATCATGTATGGTTCTGTTTGAGAGATTGCTGTTGCTTCATCCATTTTTACTTATAATTCGTCCTGATTAGCTTACTTTACAAACTTAGGGTCTAGCTGTTCCCTTTTTTTATTTAATTTATATTTTATAGTCTATTATCATCATCATATATTTATCATAATTATTATCATTATATCCTTATCATCATTATTGTTAATAATATCATAAGTATTTATGTAGTATTATTATTAATATTATCAAAATATCATTAAAATTGATATTTATTATTTTAATAATTATTTTAATGATTATTAAATTTTTTAAAAAATCAATATAAATATTTCTAAATTTTATAAGAATTATTTACATTTAATTTTCTTATTGTTTTGTCTTTTCTATATTTTCTTATTTAAGTAAAAGATATTATCTTTTAACTTCTTTAAAATTTTCTTTTTACCATTTGTAATCAGCCTTATTTGTTTTTAAATCCTCAATAACTTTTTTGTTAGCAATTGATTTCTGTTTAATATCTATTTTTAGTTGTCTTATTTCTGCTTTTAGAATACCAGCCATTATAAAAAAAATTAAATTATAAATAGAATAAATAAAATAATAATGATTATAATAATAAATTATAAATAATAATTTTTTTATTGAATTAATATTAATTATAAAATAAATAACAATTATTAAATTAAAATTAATTATAAAATTATTATTAATTATAAAATTAAAACTTATAAAAAAATAAATAAAAATTAATTATAAAATTTATTATAAAATTTATTAAAAAATTTATTTTAAAATTAATTATAAAATTAGTATTAATTATAAAATTAATATTAATTATAAAATTAATATTAAATATAAAATTTATATTTAAATAAAAATATTTATTAAAAGCAATTATTTAAAATTTAAATTTATAATAGATGAAGAAAATATATAATTTTATTTTAAAAATTAAAATTTTTATTTTATTAATAAATAATAGAATTCTAAATATTATTTAGTTTTTCTAAATTTTAAAATATAATATTATTATTTTAAAAATAATCAATCTATAAGAATATATTTTTTAATACAATAAAAAAATTAATAAAAATTATAATTTATTTATAATAATAATAATATTATAATAGAATATTAAAATCATATTTTTCTAGAAATGGTGATAAGATTTAAATAATTGAATAAGATCATCCAAGTTCTCTCCATAACAAATCCGAAATTAACGGAAATTTGTCTTTTTTTATCATATTCCTCCAACAAATAATTTAAGCATTTATATAACTCCACTTAATGTTTTTTAATTTCTGCTTTTGTAGTTCCAAATAATCCTCCTATTCCAAAAGGAAGATACAGATTATTAAAATCTTTTGATTCATCATTTATTTTTATTTCATATCCACAATGCGAAAATAATATCGTTAAAAGATTTGTTTTATTGATATTTTGATTTTAATGAATTAAATATTGGAAATTTTCTCCATTAATATCCTAAAAAATAAGATTAATAAGATACAAATATTTTCATAACATTAGTTAGTCCTTTGTCCATCCATATTTCATCATTATTATAAAACTGGATGTTCGTTAAATAGTTTGCATTCATCATCAAATCCAAACTGCGGAACCCTAATATTAAAGTTATTATCTAATAAATTTCTTATTTTTATATAAATTTTATCATAATATTATTGATATTATTTATTTTATTTGGAATTGTAATATTATAAAATTAATAATAATATTTATTAATATATAAAAAAAATTAGAATCTATAATTTCGGATTTCCAAAATTTGTTGAAATAAAAAATTTTCAATAATAAAAAAAAAAATAAAAAAAATATATTTTTTAAATTAATAAAAAATATTTATATATTTTGAATATTTATTGCAAAAATTAATATTTAAAAATAAAATAAAAATATAATGTAAAATAAAATAAATTTGAAATTTTTAGAAAATTGATAATATATTATTATTATTATTATTAGAATTTTGTTAAATTTAAATAATATAAATACCATATTAATCTATTTTTTCATAATGATTGTCTACAACAAAGTTAGGAATGAAATGAAAATGCTTCCATTAAATTCCCATGTTTATTGTTGAATTTAGTTCTTGAATGTTATCCATATTTATCTAAATGTAAGGATTCTACTCGAAAGGGTCTGCTTAAATAAACATCGAGAAATTTGCCAAATTATCATAATTTTTTACTATGTGACTTAAATATGCATAACTTTCTTAACCCCAATTTGTCAAAAATTCATTATCCAATTCAATATTCCTTATTGGATTATTGATATTCTTATAGTATATTTTCACAATATCTTAATATTTAAGCAAATAAGTTATATCTTCATTATATCTGCAAACTATTATTTAGTATTTAGTTTTGTCATATTTTATACCTTCATAACTCATTTTATATAATTGATTTTAATTATTATATTCCAATTTCCATTATGTTATATTATTTTTATTACTATAAATGTATATTTAATTATTTTTATTTGGCATCCCTAAATACCTTTAATTTCTTTCATTATTATGGTATGTTTTAAAGTAAATTATTTCCTTATTTTATTTATCTTATTCAATATAAAATAAAAAAGTGTCTTATACATCTGATATGTTTTTAATTTAATTAATTAATATTCTGTTTAATTCAGATTAATAATATTAGTTTTTTTCTCCTTATTATATCAAATAAACATTTTCATTTTTATAATTATATTTTATGAATTAAACTTACTAATTAAAGTCATATAAAATTTCATTAATTTAACTTGAACTAGTACTTAAAAAGTAATTTAAATTCATATTTTACTTTATTTTTTATTTATTTTTAATTATCTTTTTCAAAATAAATAAATAAATGAAAATAAATGTACTGATCAAAACAAATAATTTCACTATTATTTTAAGATATTAATTTTATTTTCTTTACTATTATAATTAACTTTCCTTTTAAAAAAGTTAACTTTCTTAATCTTGATAAATATTCATTTAAAACTATTTATATTTTAAATATTTATATAAATTAAAAATATTGATAAAATATTTGATAAAAATTAAAAAAATTATGAACAATAATAAAATCATTACATAAATTCACATTATTATTTTAATATTTAAATTTAATTTATCATTTCTTCATAAAGTTAATTCCACTCTTTTTATTTTAATTTATATTTCGATTTTAAATTTGCATATTTTTAATTTTGCTCATCTGATAATTCTTAAATTTAAATTTAATAAGCTTTCATGTCTTTTTTAAATTGTTTCATTTCATTTTCTTTTGCTTCTATTTGTTTTTCATAATTTTTTTTCAATTCTTATTATTTCTATTATAAATCATATTAAGTTGTATCAGTAATCCTTAAAATTTTACTATTTTCTAGTTCTAGTCTATATATTTTATCTCTATAACTTTATTCACAATCTTCTTTAATTTCTTTTTCTTTTTACTTAATAAAACTTACTTATCTTTATTAATATTCTTCTTATAATTTTTGCCTAATTTCTTGACCTATTTTGTCTTAAATTTTTTAATAATTTTCTTAATAAATGATTTCGTAGCTTTCTTATTATATTTTTTGATATATGTCTTTATAATATTTTTAAAAATATTTTTATTCACCGCTTTATAAAAGTTATTAACATTCAGCAGTTTTATCATCCAATTTAATTTTTAAATTATCTTGGTCAATATTTAATTTATTTATTATTTACTGTTATGATTATATTTAATCTTATAAAATTTACTACTTCTCTTAAATTTAAAATTATTAACTCTCTAAATTTTTATTTAACTCTTGAACTATTTTTTTTAGCTAAATATTTTCCTCCTTTTACTTTAAAAAACTTTTATTAAGAGATTTATGTTCTTTATCAAGTTAATTAAAGTCAATTTATAAATTATTATATTCATTATTTTATTCATTAAATTATTATTTTAAATAAGAATACCTTTATTCTTAATCAATTTTATTAAAATCTTATTTTTATTTAGCTTCTTAAGTAAAAATTTAAATTTTATCATTTAAATGTTTATTATTTAATATGACTTTTTCTATTTAATGTTCATAATCTGATATTATTTTCTTAATCTAGATTTTGTGTTAATCATTAATATTTTTAACAGTTTCATCCAAAGTTATTTATGATTGCTTCTAAATACTTAAAATTAATTTGAAGATAATATTTACTTCTAAATATCTTAGGAATTAGCTTCTAAATATTTTTTTAAAGTTTCCACTTATTTTTGTGTCAATTTATTTTGATCAGTTAACTGGTTTACTTCTTATTTAGCTTTAAAAAGCTGACTTTTTATTTTATCGAATTTTTCTAACTTCAAATCAGATGATTTTTTTAATGAAGAATATTACTTTTTAATATTTTAGTATTTATCATTTAACCGAACATATTTTACTTTGAACTCCGAAATATAATTTTATAAACTTTCAATAAACAATTTCAACTCTAGTTTGTCTTTTTAACAGCCTTGCATTTTACCTAAATTGCTATGAGTTTAATATTGCATTGATTATTAAACTTATAATTTTGGAATTTTTACTGTCAATTATTCATCTTTATTTTTTTATAATCTAGATAATGATAAAGATCTTTTTCTCTTTGACTTGCTTTCTTAATCTTTTCGTTTTTTCTTTTTTGGCTTTATATTAGAAAAGCTTAAATTGGGACTAGAAAATTCACTTAGATTCATAAAAATATAATAATTTAAATAATAATAATATTATAGTAATAATAAAAATTAATATAATTTAAAAATAGTAAATTAATAGTAATATAAAAGTTATAAAAATAGTTATTGAGAATGGCTGAGGTTTAAACTAAAACTAAAAAATAATAAGTGTATATATAATTTGCGGACATGCCTGAAGAAATGCAGGAAAAGGCAATAAAATACGCAGAGGATTCTCTTAAGAAATTCAACTTGGAACAGGAAATGGCAGCTTACATCAAGAAACAGTTTGACAAAAAATACGAAAATAGTTGGCATGTTGTTGTTGGAAAAAATTATAGCAGTTTTGTTTCTGCTGAAGAAAATAATTTGGCTTATTTTCAAATAGGTCAGTTCAATTTCCTTATTTTCAAGGCCTGAAAATTATATTTCATATAAATTATAATTATCTAATCATATTTCATTATATTTATGTTTTTTCTTAAATTTCTCAAATTCTAATTCTATATATTATAAACTCTTTTATTTTTCATGCTATTTTTTAACTTGATTCTTGATTATATTCTGATGCTTTTTTTTCTATTCTTTTTTTATATTATATTGATTATTTTATTTACTTTTTTCATTAGGTTATTTTAATATTTATATTTACTTATTTTCTAATATTATTTACATCTAATTAGCACATTAATTATTTTACTAATAAAATTTTTATTTGTTATTAATTTTCTTTTTTAATTTTTTTTAAATAAAAATATAAGCTAAAACACAAATTAAAAGAAATAAATATAAATAATTATATATTTTCAATTGAAAGTTTTATTTTTCTAATGAATTTAGTTTTTTAAAAATTAATTATTAATTTCCTTAATATTAATTTTTATTAATTTAATATAATTAGTAATATATTTGTTGTTAATTAATTTATTTTTATATATTTTTTTGAATATCAATAATTTTTTTTTGATAAGCTTAATTTATATTTAAATTATTGTTTTCTTATTTATTTAATATTTCATTAATTTAAATGATATATTATTATTATTTTTTGTTATTTTAAATCATTTTATTAATATGTTTGTTATATTGTAAGTTTTGGTTTTATTGTTGAATAATAAATTTTTATAGCACTTATTAATTTTCTTCTAAGACCTAAATATGATGTACTAATCGTGTAAATATAGATTAATACTGAATATTATTATTTTAAAATAGAAAATTAAGTTTATAATTATGCTAATTTATTATATCAATAGAGTTGTTTTCATTAAATTTAGAAGAGATATTAGGATCATAATCAATTTTATTTTGAAAGTTCATTAAAAGATTATGAATAAAGTTACTTTTTTTGACAAAATTAAAGAAATCATTCCTATTTTAAGATAATTAAAAAGGTTGCTTGAATTAAAAATATCCAGGCCTTAAACAGATGGGCTGACTTTAATTAATTTGAATCTATTTTATTTTTTTAGGGAGTTTAAATTAAGTAAAATTCAACTTGTAAATACTATAATTGGAAAGAGAAACATTGATATTATTTAAAGAAGATTTAAATTAAGTGAAACTAAAAGAAGAGTCAAAAGAATTATTAGAATGATTAACAGAATCGTTGAAGTACAATTTGGAATTAAATTAATCCTGCAAATCTACTAACATAGTTGTACCATAAAATTTAATTTATGTGATAACACAATAGTAATAATAATGATCGTCATAGAATTCTTGCATTTATACTTTAATAAATCTAGTCCAGAATCTATTCTGCAAATTAAAGTATTACATTTAATTCTTTACGTTCTGCATCGTAAATTCTCCTATAGACTGCCATTCTTGACAAGGATAATTAATGCATCCGTATAATTTTAGTTTCTTTATGTTGTTGCTATAATATTCTTGATTGTAAATTTGGAAAGATTCTAATAATATATCTTCAGAGAGTCTAACTATTATGAATTTTACTTTTTTCTCACATACTGTGTATAAATAACTGTCTGAATTGTCTGATAAAATGTTGTTTGCATTTATTAATTCACTAGATCTCTCCACTATTTTAGAACCGCTATTTATTGATCCAAAATTATATTTTGAATATTATTTTTGTTGAATTTTTTCATCCTAGATTATACTTTAATTTTTCTGTTTTATTTCTATTTTTCCCAACTCTTGAAGCAAGTTTTTTACTAATTATTTATATAATATATCTTCAATACTAAATTTACTTTATACTATTTCTTTTAATTATTGATTATAAAAACTAATCATTTTTTATTAAATATTTTAATTATAATATACTCCTACTGTTAAAAATAATAAAATTGTTATGGTCATGAAAAAATATTTGTTAATGTAGATTTTAATATTTTTTTGCATTATCTATATTATTTAACTATTAATTTCCCAATATTTTAAATTACTAAATTATTATAAATATAAAATATTATTATATAATTATTAAAGGAAATCTAATTAATAATTAGAAATAATTATAATATTTCTATTTTTAACTATAATTATATATTGTTTGAATATATTTAATTTAGATAATATAACTTTTAATATAATATAAAAATAAAATATATATTTGAATTTAAATTTTATCATTATACAATTTAGTTACACTTGTTTAATAGTTCATAATTAATAAATTCTTTGTTAGCAAAGTTAGAAATCATCTTAATGTAATATTATTAATTTTAAATAATTATAATAATTATGATTTATAAAAATATTCTATAGATAATAATATATAATACTTTGATGGCTGTTTCTAAGTCTGTTTTATTTTTTTTAAAAGCATTTTCTATATATTAATAAGAATCTCTAATAGCTTTATTTTCACTAATTATATCAATAAGCTAATTACTAAATTAATTGTTTACTACTAAATATTCATCTAAATTATTATTGTTTATTTATTTTTCTTCATTTTATTAATTAAAATTATTTAATTTATAAATTTATTCATCAATAATCTAAATTTACTAATTAAGCATTTCTTTACTTAATTATATATTAAATATATTTTTATCAATTGATTCTATTTCCATATTATATCGTTTTTATTGACTTTTTATTTTACATATATCTTCTTCTAAATTTTATAGAATTAAATTCACATCTTTTTTTATAGTATCATTAATATGTTACTTAACATTACTATTATTATTGACATTATGTTAAAATTATTATTAATGTTAATAATTTTAATAAGGATTTTACACATTTTATTATTGTTATTATTGTTTTTAATTTGCAAAAAAAGGGAAGTATTGTGATAAATAATTTTAAAGAAATTTAATATGTTAAATAATATCGTTTGATTAAGCAGCCCAATTATTATATATTTCTATTTAGCCATCAGCTTTAATTCCTCTTTGATAATGAATATTGACAGAAAACTATTAAGGATTAGGGTTAATTATTTTATAAACAGGACAAACTTAAGGGAAAGAAGGAGGAAATTGGACAATAGTAAAAACTTAATAGTTTTTACCATTAAATAATACATCTAAAGGTCCTTTTAATTCTAGTACTATTTTATTAGCGAAATTTTCAGCTATGAATTTTAATATAATATTATTATTATTAATTAGATATAAATATATTTATTATTATTTACTGATAGTTATTATTTAAGGATTAAATTATTAATAATGTTATAATATTCTACTAGCTGATTGGAGTACTTAATTGGGTATTTTATAACAACACTGGTTTAGGAGTTATTAAGCATTTATTATTTTTTATTAAAGATTCATTTTTAATCAATTATTTTATTATTATAATTATATGATTCTATTGAATTTTAAATATTATAATAAATCATATTTTTTATTAGACCTATATTTTCAGAATGCCTAATTAAGAAACTGATCATTAAAATTCAGATAAAATATATATTTGGATTAATACAAGCTTCTTGCTTATATGGGTTGTTCTTTATATTTATTATTATAGGGAGTAAAAAGAAAAACAAAAAAAAGTATTATAATTTTATTATTATAGCTCACTGATTTTAGTGAATTTATTGAAAATGAATCGATTTAAAATTTTAATTTTGAATGTATTTTATATAATTATTATATATGCTTAGAAAATAACTAAAGATAGAGCAATAGTAATTTTTAAAATAATATTTCTTAATAAGATGATATTATTTAAATTAGTAATAATTAAGACTTAAATTAAAAATTATTAGGCAATAATATCAAATTATGAGCTTTTAATTATTTATTATTTTTAAATTAGAGAAAATTAAAATATTAGTTTTCCTAATATAAATAAATTTATTTTAAATATATATTTATATTTTTAAATAAAATTTAAGATCATTTTTTTAATTATTTTTCATTTAAATTTCAAAGAAATATATAAAAATATAAATAAAATTGCTAAATATAATTAATTTAAATATTAATTATTATAAAGGATAATAATAATTAAAATAATTATTAAGTAATAATTGAAAAGATATGAAATAATATATTTTAGTATTAGGAGGTTCTTAGTTTATGGGAAAAGAATTATTAAGATAATTATCTCAAAATGAAAATTATGTAATAGTTTACATAAATAGATGCAAAGAATATTGGTAAAAAATAAATATTATAAATAAAAGGAACAATGAAGTAAAATAATACAAAAATTTAATTTACTATTACGGAGATAGAAAGGAATATAAAGACATGATAAAACTATTAGAATATATAAACTAAGTAATGAAAATAGAGGAAAACTAGAAATGGATAATAATAGATTTTGCAGCATATAATCCTAAACACATATACGTAAAAATAATAAAATAAATAATAAGAGTATTTATGAAGGAATGAAGAAGAAAACCCACTTATACATATTGATCTCATCAGACTCAATATACGACGTATGCGACGAAAATAAATTAACTAAACCAATCAAAGAAGAATCAGGACAACGACCAGTTTCAAAAGAAGAAAGGAGAAGACTTCGTAAGGACGAAGACTACGGTGAAGGTAAACTTCGATGTGAGGAATTTCTAAATGAAGTTGGCAGAAATGAATTTCCCTACATTTCTCTAAGACTCGCAGATGTCATTGGACCATAAGATAGTACACATCGTTTCTGGTGCTATTTGTAATGGATTAATCATTATTAGTAACCTCCTTTATTTGTTGATAGTTTAGAAACTGATGATTAATTGTCTTTTGTTTATAGTCTTGATGTTGTTAGATTATTGCTTTCTATTATTTCTAATATTTCTTATTACTTCAAAACTGATCCAAATGCTTATTAGTCTTATCTTCATAAAATAACCTATTAAGCTTATAATCTTGCTTTTGATTAGACCATTACTATTTAGTAGTTATTGAGTACTATCATTCATCATTCTGATCAGCCTAAAAGATAAATTTAGTTCAGGCCTAAAGCTCCTGCTTTTTATCCCAGTGTTATTTGTGGACCTATTTCTAATCAAAAGGCTAAAGATATCCTCGATTTCCAAACTACTCACATTGTATTTTTATAATTTATTATTAAAAGTTTGAAGCCGTTTAACACACTACTATTTATTATTAATAAATATCTAATAATATTTATCCCAAAGAATAAAAAGAGTGTTTGGATAAATTATTAAAGAAATTTTAAAAAATTTG
>Ga0315908_10001371_pt1 | contig 18326 bp, 13 predicted proteins | sample LakEriMetagenome_12_FD_203520 | JGI IMG/M metagenome (GOLD analysis project Ga0315908, IMG submission 203520) | Freshwater fungal communities from buoy surface, Lake Erie, Ohio, United States - Buoy 4 MA124 | ecosystem: Environmental > Aquatic > Freshwater > Lake > Lake biofilm | place: USA... | reverse complement strand
TGTTTAAATCCATCTTGAAAACCCAGGTGAACAACGGTGTGTCCCAACGCCTGAAGGCCTTCCTTCAAGGAATTGTGCAACCTGCTGTATTCGCCAATGAGTAAGATGTTCATATATTGTTATATTTGACAAATATATTTACAAATCCCCAACAATGGCCTCTGCTCCCCAGAAAATAGCAATCGTTACGACCAGTTTAGCACAAGGTGGTGCCGAGCGCGTGGCGGCCAATTTGAGTTTTATACTCACCAATTTGGGTTACGAAGTTCACTTGATTACCATCAACAACGCCATTGATTATGCCTATTCAGGCCAACTCTACAATCTAGGGCTCGAAGTAAAACAACAAGGCTGGTTGCGCAAATGGAGTAAAGCCATTCGGCTAAAACGCTATTTACAAGCCCAACACATTTCAGTCGTTATCGATAATCGTACGCGACCCGTTTTTAGCAAAGAAGCGGTGTACAAATGGGTGTACAGCCAGAGGCATGTGATTTGGATGGTGCACAGTTTTAAATTGGAGAATTATTTGCCCAATTCGAAATGGTTGGCTAAGTTGATTTACCCAAAATCAACCCCATTTGTAGCCGTTTCCCAAGCCATTGCCGAACGCATGAAAACTAAGTATGGATTTGATTGCGTGCACACCATCTATAACAGCATTCCCAGCTTTCCTGAATTTAACTCCGTTCAAGACAAAGAAAAAGCATCCTATATTTTATTTGCTGGCCGTTTAGACAATAGCGTTAAAAATTTTAGTTTGCTGCTAGATGGCTATGCTTTGTCGGGTCTTTCTCAAGTAGGCGTAGGGCTTAAAATCATGGGCGAGGGCCCCGATTTAGAATTTATCCAGTCGCAAATCCAACAACTGCAACTCACGAATTCAGTTGAGATTTTGCCTTTTCAAGCCAACCCATTTGCGGTAATAAAGCAGGCCAAATTCACGGTGCTTAGCAGTCATTACGAAGGCTTTCCGATGGCAGTTGTTGAGTCCTTGGCTTTGGGCGTTCCGGTAGTTTCAGTCGATTGTCCATCGGGTCCATCTGAGTTGATTCAATCGGGACAAAACGGAATTTTAGTACCCAATTACAACGTGCAAGCCCTGGCCGATGCGATGCGCGAATTGCATACAAATACAGCCTTGTATGAAAATTGCAAAAACAATGCACAAAAAAGTGTAGAACATTTATCTTTGGCTGCGATAAGTGCACGCTGGAACAACTTGCTACATGCTTTCTATGACAAATACGATTGATCACGTTTTACTGCTCGACATTCCCAAAATCCACGATACCCGAGGCAATTTATCGGTGGTCGAAGGAAGCACGGTTCCTTTTGCGCTCAAACGGGTGTATTATTTGTATGATGTGCCCAGTGGCGCCGAGCGCGGAGGACATGCCCACATCCATCAATCGGAAGTGCTTATTGCCTTGAGCGGTAGTTTTGAGGTGGTGTTAAACGACGGTTATCACGAAAAAGTAGAGCGTTTGTCGATGCCCAATTCGGGCTTATTGATTCCTACAGGGATTTGGCGTGAATTGCGCAATTTTTCGTCAGGATCGGTTTGTTTGGTATTGGCCTCGGGCGAATTTGACGAAGCCGATTACATCCGTACCTACGCCGATTTTGAGTTATTTAAACAAGGTACTTCGCAGCCCTAATCGAATCAATAAGGGTTGCAAAAACAATCCCATGCGCAGCAACACGACCGGCAATCGAAATAACACCTTTTTTTTGAAAGATAAATTTTCCCAATTGATTTGCTGCTTCATTTGGTTGTAATAGGCCCAATCGCCCCGCAATTTTGATTTAATGCCCAACGAGTAGCGGTTCCAATCCAAGTAGTTTTTTAGCCCCGGATTTTTTAGTTCCCAGTCGGCATAGGATTCAAAATTCATTTTTTTTGGCGTTAAATTTGTTTGTTTGGATAAGCTCTGGGCATCATAGGTATAGCGTGCCGTGCGATGCCAAATAAATACCACCGGAAATTGGAGGCCCAATCGGATCCACAAATCCAAGTCCTGACCACTTTTGATTCCAGTATCAAAAACGCCCACTTGATCTAATGCTGTTTTTTTGATCACTACACTGGAGGTCCAAATGGCCGGCTCAATGCGACTGGCCTCAAAAAAATTGACCACTTCGTAATCGGCCGTTTTGTCAATGGCATAGCGGGCGGGAATGAGTTGATGGCCCGTATCGATGGTTTTGGCGGTATTAAAAAGCGATTCATCAGGAAATTGTGTGCAGTAGTGGAACAGGGTTTCCAAGTGATCGGATTCCCACAAATCATCGGCATCCAAAAAGGCAATGTAGGGCGCTTTGGCTTCTTTAATGCCTAAGTTTCTTGCGGCTGAAACACCTTGGTTGGTTTGAGTAAACTTGCGTATGCGAGGGTCTGTTAGTCGATCGAGTAGGGATGGACTGTTATCGGTTGATCCGTCGTCAATCAACAACAATTCAAAGTCGGTAAAGCTTTGATTCAACACACTATTGACCGTATGAACCAAAAACCGTTCTTTGTTGTATACCGGAATAATTACGGAGAAAAAAGCCATGAAAATGTTTAAACGTCAAATATACTCGTTTAGTCGTTTCTCTTTACGCAATTGTATTATTTTTGCAAGCAATGAAAGCCAAACAAACTGTTCACATCATTAGTTTTCAAAACCCTTATCCACCGGTTTATGGAGGCGTAATTGATGTGTATTATAAGCTCAAAGCATTACACGCCTGTGGTGTAAACGTTCATTTTCATTGCTTTATCGACCACGTGAATACCGATATTTCAGAATTACTTCGTTTGTCCGAGGTGGTGCATGTGTACACGCGTCGATTTAAGTTCTTTAAGTTGTTTTCAACATTACCTTTCTCTGTAGCGAGTCGGTACAATCGTCGTTTGTATAAGAATCTTCAAACAGTTGAGGGACCCATCTTTTGTGAGGGATTGCAGTCAACTTTGGTTTTGCATAAACACGCCTTTCCCAACCGCAAAAAAATCCTCCGTCTCCACAACATTGAATCAAACTATTACAAAGGCTTGGCGCAAAGCGAGACTCGTTTTTTTTCGCGTCTATTGTTTCAATGGGAAGCCAGAAAATACAACAAGTATCAAGCCATTTTAGCCAACTTTCACAAAGTATATACCTTGTCTTACTTTGAACAAGACTATGTGCAATCGCGCTATGGAAATGCCGAATACCTGCCTGTTTTTCATGGAAATCAGCGAATGCCTAGACGTGCAGAGTTTGGAGATTTTGCATTGTATCATGGCGATTTGCGTATGTCTGACAATAGAAAAGCTGTGGTGTTTTTGGTCGAATTGTTTAAAACCATTCCGAGCTATAATTTGGTTATTGCCGCGGGTAGGGGTGAGCAATTTGTTCGTAAATTAATCAAAGGGCAGCCCAACATAACCTTTGCTCCTTTAAAAACGCAAAACCAATTGGCCACTTTACTGTCAACAGCTCAAATGAATGTAATGTTGTCATTCCAGCAATCGGGAACCAAACTCAAGACAATCAATGCCTTGCATAAAAGCAGACACTGTATAGTCAATTCCAACATGGTTGATGATCCACAACTCTTGGCTTTGTGCACTGTAGCCAATACACAAGAAGAATTTAGAACAGCCATTGAAGCGCTTCGTTATTTGGAGTTTACCGATGAAATTCAAGATGAACGGGAGCTGGTTTTTGATCGCATTTTACATGACGAAACCAACGCCCAAATCATAGCCAATTACCTGTCAGCCGATTAGAGGCCGTATCTAAGGATACAATAAATAGCCCGAAATCCATCTTTCCAGTTTATTTTTTTTCCTTCTTCATAGGTTCGACCGTAATAGGATATGCCCACTTCGTATATCCGGACACCTTTAATTTTTGCGATTTTTGCGGTAACCTCAGGTTCAAATCCAAAGCGTTTTTCCTTTAAGCGCAGTGATTTCAACATGGACGAATCAAAGAGTTTATAACAGGTTTCCATGTCGGTTAGGTTTAAATTGGTGCACACATTTGACAAGGTGGTCAAAAATTTATTTCCAATGGTGTGCCAAAAAAACAACACCCGGTGTGCATTTCCGCCCATGAATCGTGAACCATAAACTACATCCGCAAATCCACTCAAAACGGGTTGCAAAAGCAAGTGGTATTCGGCAGGATCATATTCTAAATCCGCATCTTGTATAAGGGTGTATTGGCCTGTTGCCAACCCAATTCCGGTGTGAATGGCAGCGCCTTTTCCTTGATTTTTTTGGTGTGCCACATACTGTAAATTGGCTGTAGGATTGTCAGTTTGGTAACGGATAATGGCTGCTTCGGTATCGTCGGTGGAGCAATCGTTTACTAGAATTATTTCTTTTTGAATTCCATTTGGAAGGACTACTGCAGTGACTTTATCGAGAATGAAGTGCACGGTTGGTCCCTCATTGTAGACGGGAATAATAATGGAAAGAGTAGTAAATGCAGTTGTATTCATTACGTAAGGCTAGGTCACAAAACTACAGTTCTATTTTCAAAATACAATTAAAATGATACATTTGTTTACATGAACAGTCTCTTGCAAAAAGTACAGTCTTTCCGATTTCAAATTTTTATTGTGGTCATTGGATTGCTTTATTTACAGTTGTTGGATGCACTGTTACACTTGTCTTCGCAAACCTTTATCTATCCAGATTCTTTTAGTTATTTTGATGCCGCCACCGATTTGTTTGTACATCTGCGGGGTCATTGTTACCGCCCAATCGGATTTGCGTTTCTCACGGGATTGCCCTATTTATTTGGTGCCAAAGGGGTAGCTATTTTTAGTTGGAGTACAGGCTTGAATGTGGTATTTTGGTTGGGATCGGCCGTACTGCTTTTTCAGTTAGCCAAGCAATATTGCAAACCAAGTTGGGCTTTTTGTATGGCTTTAGTCTATTTGTCATGCGTGGGTCCAGCGACCATTACCCAGCATTTGCTGACCGAAAACACCTATACCTTTTTGATTTTATTGTTTTTGTTTTTTTGGGATCGATACCAAAGTAGCCAACGCTATCTTTTTTTCTCTATCGGACTGGGTGTTTTGTTGTTTTCGATGTTGGTCAAACCCGGCTCCAAATTTTTGGCTATCCTGGTATTCGTTTACGTTATTCAAATTATTTACCAACACCGAAAGTCCAGAAGTTCGCTGTTTATTTATGGAGCAATTGCCCTGATTGCCGTTCAATTAGTGGGTATGAAAGCCCAATTTGGCAATGCCACACTCAGTTATATAGATGGAATTACCTATCACAATTACTTGTGCACCAAAGCGGTATGCTTGCAAGAGGGTGTGCCTTATCATCAAATAAACAATGAACGCGCGGCCTATTTGCATCAGTTTTCGTTACCAGAGCGAAAGAATATTGCTGCGGCCGATTTTACCCACCAACTCACTTCCAATACGGTAAATTTGATCAAAGCCTACGCATCTAACCTGTGGGACAACATCATTTCAGGCAGTCCGTATATTCAGGATTGTGTCAATCGCAACGCGGTGGCTTCGTTTGATCAAACCAAAGCAATCGTATTTGCCGTATCCAAATGGCAAAACCGCTTGTTCACTTCGGTTGGAGTGCTCTTGGCTCTTTGGACCATTATTCAATACAAACAAAAGAATAAAACAGCGCTAATGACCGCTGTCGTATTGCTTTATATTGTTTTGCTTTCGGGGGTGTCCTGCAGCCAAGGCGATCGGTTTCATCTCGTGATTTATCCGTTTACCATGTTGCTAGCGGTTCTTTTTTTGCAAGATTGGAAACAAAAAAAGCGTTGACTTAAACGCTTTTTTGAACTACTTCAAATATTTTTTGGTCTTCGCACTTGAGTGTTTTTGACGGAAACTTCATGAGTAGGGCGTAGTCGTGTGTGGCCATTAGTATGGTTTTGCCTAATGCATTGATTTTTCGCAGTACTTCTAACACTTCCACACTGGTTTGGGGATCTAAATTACCAGTGGGTTCATCGGCTAGGATCAATTCAGGATCATTCAACAAGGCCCGAGCAATGGCTACACGTTGTTGCTCTCCACCGGATAGTTGGTGTGGCATTTTGTTTACGATGGATTTTAAATCTACTTTTTCGAGCACCTCGTCAATTTTTTCAAGCATTTCGGTGTCTGATGTCCAACCCGTGGCTTTCAAAACAAACAACATGTTTTCTTTGATGCTGCGATCGGGTAACAATTTAAAATCTTGAAATACAATGCCTATTTTTCTTCTCAAATACGGAATTTCATCGTCATTTAATTTTCTTAAATCATAGGATACAATGTGTCCTTCTCCCTCTGTGAGAGGTAAATCGGCATACAAGGTTTTCATTAAGCTACTTTTTCCGGAACCGGTCTTCCCAATGATGTAAATAAATTCCCCTTGATTAACGCTAAGGTTAATGTTGGTTAAAATAACAGTTTGCTCTTGGTATATGGTGGCATTTTGCAGGGATAAAATAGATTCTGACATAAGATAAATTAGTTTGATGGTAAAAGTACTACCTTAACGTTTGGTTTCAAAATAAATTTTGTATTGCTTTTATTGGCGCGTATTGTTAAAAAAAATGTTCATAATAAAAGCAAGCCGCAACTCGTTATAGCAAGTAGAATAGAATACATTTGAGACTTAAACAACCAGCTGCTATGCGAAACTTCATCACCCTATTGTTCTTGTTTTTTATTGCTCAAAACGGGCAACTCTGGGCACAAAAATCAGCGATTTATACGCACGAACTCGAAGATTTTAATCGGGCGGTTTCGTTGTATAAAAGCAAACAATACGCCAGTGCACAACTGTTGTTTGAACAAGTAAAACGCCAAGTCAACACCGCCGATATTCAAGCTGATTGCGCTTATTTTGCGGCCCATTGCGCTATTAGACTGGCGCAACCCAATGCCGATTTACTCATGGAGCAATTTGTGCAAGATTACCCTACCAGTTCAAAACAAAATCAGGCCTTTTTTGAGGTCGCGCAATACTACTATGAATCGGGTGCTTATGCTCCTGGACTTCTTTGGTTCCAGCGGGTAGATGAAACCAAACTTAGCTACGAAGAATTGGCGGTTTTTTATTTTGAAAAAGCCTATTGTCTCTTCGTATCAGGAGCTAAAAAAGAAGCAGCAGGTTTATTTAACAAGGTGGTCAATTCCAAAGAGTTTGGCACACAAGCCAAGTACTATTTGGGTTTCATGGCGTATGACAACGAAGATTTTACCCAAGCAAATGCCTACTTTAAAGAATTGGGTACTGAACCTAAATACAAAGAAAAACTTGCCTATTACCAAGCCGAAATGCAGTTTAAACAAGGAGCTTTTCAACAAGCTATCGAATTGTCCTTGGCCGCCTTATCCAATGCTACGGCTGTAGAACAATCGGAATTGCACAAAATTGCGGGTGAATCTTATTTTAATTTGCAACAATACGACTTGGCTTTGCCTCATCTGCAAGCCTATCGTGGTAAAAAAGGAAAATGGAACAACACCGATTTTTATCAGTTGGGTTATGCGTATTACAAACAGCAAGATTTTGCTAATGCCATCGCTCAGTTCAACAAAATCATTACGGGAAAAGACGCCCTTGCGCAAAATGCCTACTATCATTTGGGCGAAAGTTATCTCAAACTCAATCAAAAACCGCAAGCCCTGAATGCGTTTAAAAACGCGTCTGAATTGGTTTATGATGCAAAAATTCAAGAAGATGCCAATTTAAATTATGCTCGATTGAGTTATGACATCGGCAATACGTATCAGGCTGTGCCCGATGTGCTTCAACAGTTTTTGGTAAAATATCCAAACTCGGCTAGTCTGAGCGAAATACAAAACCTATTGGTTGACTCCTACATTACCTCCAAAAATTACCAAGCTGCTCTAGTTCTCCTTGAGAAAAACAAGGCCTTTGCCTCCAAAGAAGTCTTTCAAAAAGTGAGTTTTTATTGTGGGTTACAGCGCTACATAGACGGCGATTTTCCCACTGCGAAACGTTTGTTCGAACAATCTATTTCGGCTGCTGCAAATGCCACCTATGCTGCACGTGCCACCTTTTGGAAAGGAGAAATTGAATTTGTGTTGGACGATTTTCAAGAAGCCTTGTTGAGTTTCAAACAATTTGAGGCCTTTCCAGAGGCGAAGTTGGTTCCCGAATACAAAAACAGCTTATATCATTTGGCCTATGTGTACTTTAAACTAAAAGAGTACGACCAAGCAGCCACGTATTTTCAGAACTACATACCCAATGCCAAAGACGATAAAGTAAGGTTAAACGATGCCTACCTTCGCTTGGGAGATTGCCGATTTGTAACAGCCAAGTATTGGCCGGCTATGGACGCCTACAACAAGGTAATGGAATTAAAAAGTGTTGATGCGGATTATGCGGCCTATCAAAAGGCAATCAGCTATGGTTTTGTCTCCAAAAATGATAGAAAAATTGAAGACTTAACCAAGTTTGTAACGGTTTATCCCAAATCTCAATACCGCGACGATGTGTTGTTTGAATTGGGGAACACCTATGTAACCGAGAAAAAACCGGATTTAGCCATTAAAACCTACGAGCAGTTAGTGGCGGAATATCCCTCAAGTTCCTATGCATCCAAAGCCATTTTGCGTCAAGGCTTGGTGTATTATAATGCCGAGAAAGATGCCCAGGCATTGCTTAAATTCAAAAAAATTGCAGCCGATTATCCAAAATCAGCCGAGGCACTGGAAGCGGTATCTACTGCACGACTTATATATGTAGATAATGGAAAAGTGGACGAATACGCTAGCTGGGTAAAAACCTTGGATTTCGTAGAAATTACCGATGCTGATCTAGATAACGATACGTATGAATCGGCCGAAAAACAATACTTGCAAAATGACAGCAAACAAGCCATCGCCGCGTTGAGTAGTTATGTGGCTAAATTTCCTTCAGGCATTCACAGTTTGAAAGCCAATTTTTATCTGGCACAGGCTTATTTTTCGCAAGGTCTGCCAGAAAATGCCGTTCCGCATTACGAATTTGTGATCGCTAAACCCCGTAACGAATTTAGCGAACAAGCCTTGGCTCGCTTGAGTGAAATTTATGTAAAGAAAACCGATGCGGTAGCTGCCGCCATCGCAACTTTGAAACGATTGGAAACAGAGGCGGATTACCCACAAAATGTGGTTTTTGCGCAATCCAACTTAATGAAAATCTATTATGAACAAAAGGACTATGCCAATGCCGTGGTGTATGCTGAGAAAGTGTTGGCCAATCCCAAAATGGATAGCTCCGTGAAATCGGATGCCCAAATCATTGTTGCCCGATCGGCCTTTGAGGTAAATGATCTAAGTAAGTCAAAGGAAGCGTATGCCAGATTGCTTAGTCTAGCCAAAGGAGAATTGGCTGCCGAAGCCTTGTATTATGATGCCTTTTTTAAACACAAAGACGGCCAATACGAAGCGTCCAATTTGGCGATTCAACAGTATACCAAATCCTATTCGGGATACAAGTATTTTGGAGCCAAAGCCTTGGTGCTCATGGCCAAGAATTTTTATGCTTTGAAAGACAGTTTTCAAGCCACCTATATCTTAGAAAGTATTGCCAAAAATTTCGTGGCTTTTCCAACCGTAGTTCAAGAAGCCGAAAAAGAATTAGCGGCCATCAAATTGGCCGAAGCCCAAACCAATTCGTCTATCAAAAATTAATTTTTCCTCCAATCTTACACCTATGAAAAATATCCTAAAACGAATTGTTTTACTCCTCGTGTTTTTGGCAGGGAATCTTGCTTTTGCCCAAGTCAATGAGGGTATTGGTACCGAAGTGATCAATGTAGTAAAGCCCTACACGCCAACCATTTCGGACGCCTTTAAAGTTAAGGAAATCCCTGTATTGGAGGACTCAGAAAATACCAAAACAGCAACCATAACCTACACTATTTTTTCTTTTCCTGTGGCTTCTACTTTTGTGCCGGCCAAAGGCAATGCCGTACAAGCGGATAAACCGGCCGCAGAAAAACTATTTGCAAATTATGCCGAATTGGGCGGTGGTAACTACGGAACTATTTCATCAGCTTTGTATTTGACCCACAATTTTGATGCGCATAATTTTATCAACGCAGCCATCAATCACTTGTCGTCGGCGGGTGGAATTAAAGGAGTTGAAATTCCAGATTCCTATTTAAAATCTGGATTTGATGTGACTTACGGCAGCAAAAAACAAACCTATGGTTGGGATGCTAATTTGGGGTATCATCTACAAAAGCAACATTGGTACGGCATTGATTTTGGACCTGAATCACTGGTTGATTGGACCGGAATTTCAAAAGATAAATTCTCCAAAGCCCAAACCTTTCAGCGAATTGATTTGGGAGCTAATCTGCGTTTTACCGATTATATGTTAAAGCAAGTGGGGGTTGAGTATACTCGTTTTTGGGATGCCTTTAATTCGTCGGAGATTCAATTCAAGGTAAGCCCCGATTTGGTATTTATCCAATCCAATAAAGAGATAAAAACGGCTGTATTGTTGGATCATGTAAGCGGTTCGTTTGCTAAAGATTATGAGAATTTGCCCTTATCGAGTTATTCCTCCACCAGCATAGGGGTTCAGCCGGGTTTTGCTATGCAACAAGACGATTGGTCCTTTTCCTTGGGTACGGCCTTATTTTATAACACGACTACCCAAACCACGGGTTCCAAGTTTTTTATCTACCCCAAAGTAGCCGCCTCGTTAAAAGTGGTGGGTGACTTGATGGTTTTCTACACAGGTATTGATGGTGATTTGCAACAAAACACGTACCGCAATTTTGCGCAAGTCAATCCATTTGTCTCGCCAACCTTGTTTATCGCGCCTACGAACAAACAAATGGATGTGTTTGCTGGACTAAAGGGAAAATTGGCCAGCTACTTGAGTTATGACGTAAAAGCAGCACTCAAACAAGAAAATAACAAGGCCTTGTTTCGCAGTAATTATTTAAAATATTACGCAGACGATAACGAAATTTACACCTTCGGCAATTCCTTTGAATTGATTTATGACAATGTAAAAACAATCCAAGTTGCGGGTGGTTTAAAATCCGATTTGAATAAAGACATTGCAGTGGGTGTACAAGCTACGGTTTCTAAATATGTATTGTCCAATGAGGCCTATGCTTGGAATTTGCCGCAAATCGAATTGCAGGCCAATGCCGAGGTTGCTTTTTTGCCTAAATGGTCCGCTGGAACCGATTTGTTTTTTGTAGGCGAACGCAAAGATGCCCAAGCCGACCAAATTGTTATGCCTTTGAATTTGCTTCCGATAGAATATACCCAAACCTTGAAAAGTTACGTAGATGCGAATTTCCACCTCAATTACAAACACAACGCGCGCTGGGGCGCCTTTTTGAAATTGAACAATGTGTTGAATCAAAACTACCAACGTTGGTTAAATTATCCGGTACAAGGCTTTCAGGTATTGGCTGGCGCGTCATACAAGTTTGATTTTTAATTTAGTGCCGCTTTCCCCAACGAATAAATGACTGTAAAGCAACAAATTCACTTTCGGTATACCCAGATGGTGCAAGACAAAATTGACGTCTGCAAAGACTTGATTTCGGGTCTAACCGAGGGCGCACAAAATGACGCCAAGGGTTCAGCAGGCGACAAACACGAAACCGCTCTCTCGATGATGCATTTGGAACAAGAAAAAAGCAACCAAAAATTGCTTGAATTTTATGCGCAAAGTGCGGTGTTAGCCAAGATTAATCCATTAGAAAAATCAAAGACAGTTACATTAGGAAGTCTCGTGCGGGTCAACCAATTGCTGCTTTTTTTGTCTACTGCCTTGCCTAAAATAGAGGTGGAAAACGAAACCGTTTTTGCCGTTTCGCCTCAATCGCCATTGGGCAGTCAAATACATGGAAAAACGGTTGGACATTGTTTTGAGATGAACGGAAAATCCTATACGATTCATACCGTAGATTAACGGTAAAAGAATCCTTTACTAGTTAAAAATGCACTCACTGTCAGCGCATTACCATTCCGCTTTGTAAAATTCTAAAAACGCTTGATTTTCCTAGCCTATTGAGCGGGTTTCGCTGTAAACAAAATGTTAATAACTTAGTGGTTTTCACCTGGCTTTTTCTAGTGAAATGAAACGGCATTTTTTATATTTGCCTGTTAGTCAAAAAATACATTTTTTACCTATAGAATTTATGAGCGAAGAAAATAAAAAGCACAATTATTCGGCCGACAGTATCCAGGCTTTAGAGGGAATGGAGCACGTGAGAATGCGTCCTTCCATGTACATTGGAGATGTGGGCGTGCGCGGATTGCATCACTTGGTTTATGAGGTGGTGGATAACTCGATTGATGAGGCCATGGGTGGTCATTGTGATACCATTGGCGTAGCGATAAACGAAGACGGATCCATCACAGTTGAAGACAATGGTCGTGGGATTCCGGTTGATATGCACAAAAAAGAAGGCGTATCGGCTTTGGAGGTGGTTATGACCAAAATTGGTGCTGGAGGTAAATTTGACAAAGATTCCTATAAAGTATCCGGTGGATTGCACGGGGTAGGGGTTTCGGTAGTAAACGCCTTGTCGCGCAACATGAAATCGACCGTTTTCAGAGACGGAAAAATCTACGAACAAGAATACGAAAGAGGAAAAGCGATGTATCCGGTAAAGCAAGTGGGAGAGACCACCAAACGCGGTACCATGCAAACCTTTTATCCGGACGAGCAAATATTTACACAAACCATCGAATTCTCTTACGACACCCTTTCGGCACGTATGCGTGAATTGTCTTTTTTAAACAAAGGAATCACCATCACCTTTACCGACAAACGCGAGAAAGATGAAAAAGGTGAATTTATCTCAGAAGTGTTTCACTCAGACGAAGGACTAAAAGAGTATATCCGTTACTTAGACGGGAACCGTGAGCCGATCATTTCACACGTGATTTCAATGGACCACGAAAAAGGAGAAATCCCTGTGGAGGTGGCCTTGATTTACAACACCAGTTACAGCGAAAATATTTTTTCTTACGTCAACAACATCAATACCCACGAAGGAGGAACGCACTTACAAGGATTTAGAACCGGATTAACCCGTTCCCTTAAAAAGTATGCCGATGCTTCGGGAATGTTGGACAAACTCAAATTTGAGATTGCAGGCGATGACTTCCGTGAGGGATTGACTGCGATTATTTCGGTAAAAGTAGCCGAGCCTCAGTTTGAAGGACAAACCAAAACCAAATTGGGGAACCGTGAAGTGGTTTCGCCAGTGAGTCAAGCGGTGAGTGAAATGATCGAGAATTATTTGGAAGAAAATCCAAATGACGCCCGCATCATTGTTCAAAAAGTAATCTTAGCAGCACAAGCCCGTCACGCGGCTAAAAAAGCCCGTGAGATGGTGCAACGCAAAACCGTTTTAGGCGGTGGCGGATTGCCCGGTAAATTGTCTGATTGCTCAGAACAAGATCCAGTAAAATGCGAGGTGTATTTGGTAGAGGGAGATTCTGCGGGTGGAACAGCCAAACAAGGCCGTGACCGTAACTTCCAAGCCATTTTACCTTTGCGTGGAAAGATCTTGAACGTAGAAAAAGCCATGCACCACAAGGTGTTTGAAAACGAAGAGATCCGAAATATATTTACCGCCTTAGGAGTAACCGTAGGAACAGCCGATGACAGCAAAGCTCTGAATTTGGAAAAATTGCGTTACCACAAAGTCATCATCATGTGTGATGCCGATGTCGATGGAAGTCACATTGCTACCTTGATACTTACCTTTTTCTTCCGTTTTATGCGCGAACTAATTGAAGAAGGACACGTGTATATTGCAGCACCACCCTTGTATTTGGTGAAAAAAGGAAACAAAAAAGAATACGCTTGGAACGACGACCAACGTGATTTGGCCAACGAACGCATGGGCGGAAGCGCTGCCATTCAACGGTACAAAGGTTTAGGAGAGATGAACGCGGAGCAATTGTGGGAAACAACCATGGATCCCAACTACCGTACTTTACGTCAAGTAAATATTGACAGTTTGGCTGAAGCTGATCGTATCTTCTCGATGTTGATGGGCGATGAGGTTCCGCCGCGTAGAGAGTTTATCGAGAAAAATGCAGTGTATGCAAAAATCGATGCATAATATTATATTCAATTAAATTTAAAATAAACATGAAAGTTACTATTGTTGGAGCGGGAAATGTAGGTGCCAGTTGTGCTGACGTGATCTCGTACAGAGGAATTGCCAGTGAAGTGGTGCTCTTGGATATCAAAGAAGGTTTTGCTGAAGGCAAAGCGATGGATATTTCTCAATGTGCTACAAATACAGGATTCAATACGAAGTTGATTGGTGTTACCAATGATTACGCAAAAACAGCGAACAGTGATGTGGTGGTAATCACATCCGGAATTCCTAGAAAGCCCGGAATGACCCGCGAAGAATTAATTGGTATCAACGCCGGTATAGTTAAATCGGTGGTGGATAATCTATTGGCTCATTCGCCAAACACGATTGTGGTGGTGGTGTCAAATCCAATGGATACCATGACCTACTTGGCTTTAAAAGCGGCAGGTATTCCTAAAAACCGCATCATTGGAATGGGTGGAGCGTTAGATAGTTCACGTTTCCGTTACTATTTATCTAAAGCTTTGGATGTGCCATCAAATGATATTTCAGCCATGGTTATTGGTGGACATGGCGATACAACGATGATTCCATTGACGCGTTTGGCATCCTATAATGGAATTCCAGTTTCAGCATTTTTGTCTGAAGAAGCCTTAGCTAAAGTAGCCGCTGACACGATGGTAGGTGGAGCAACCTTAACCGGATTATTAGGTACTTCGGCTTGGTATGCGCCAGGAGCTTCTGTAGCCTACTTGGTGGATAGTATCTTAAACGACCAAAAGAAAATGATTGCGTGTTCGGTGTACTTGGAAGGCGAATACGGACAAAGCGACATTTGTATTGGAGTGCCTTGTATTATTGGTAAAAATGGTTTGGAATCAATTGTAGATATTTCATTAAACGAATCCGAAAAAGCCTTGTTTGCCAAAAGTGCCGATGCTGTGCGCAACATGAATGCCGATTTAAAAACAGTATTGTCCTAAATTTAGTGGATTTTATATCAAAAAGGACTGCGATCGGGCAGTCTTTTTTTTGAGATTAATGAGCAAATTAATTGGTTAATCCTGAGGTAAATTATATATTTGCTCGTTTTAAAAATAACGCTTACATGCGGCTTTGCAATAAATTGCACAAGTTTTTGAGTAATCTTTATTTTTTTAACAAAAAACCAAAACTAGTTAAATAAAAATTAATTAATAAGTAGTAATAATGCAGAATAGAGGATTAGTTAAATTTTTCGCAATTTTATTTGCATTGGTAAGTGTTTACCAACTTTCATTCACTTTTGTATCGCATGGTATTGAACAAGATGCCAAAGTCTATGCCAAAGGCAATCCAGAAAAAGAAGTAAAATACCTTGACTCCATTGGAAAAGAGACTGTGTTTAGCCTTGGTTTTACTGATTTTACATACAATGAAGTAAAAGACAAAAAAATCAATAAAGGACTTGATTTAGAAGGTGGAATTAATGTGCAGTTGCAAATCTCTGTGAAAGACATTGTAAAAGGATTGGCCAATAATTCTAAAAACCCTGTTTTCAATCAAGCACTTGCTGAAGCAACTAAAAACCGTCAAGGAAACCAAGATTACCTCGATGTGTTTTTTATCGAGTTTGAGAAAGCGGCCAAAGGAAGTGTGAAGTTAGCTTCTCCTGATATTTTTGCTAACAAAGCATTGGGCGATGAGATCAACTTCAAAATGACAGACGATCAAGCCAAAAAAGTGATCCGCAGAAAAGTAGACGAATCGATTGAATCGGCATTTGAGGTATTGAGAAAACGTATCGATAAATTTGGCGTAACACAACCAAACATCCAAAAATTAGGTCAATCGGGAAGAATCTTGGTGGAATTACCAGGGGCAAAAGATGTAGACCGTATCAAAAAATTATTGCAAAGCACGGCGCAATTAGAGTTTTGGGAAACCTACAAAATTGACGAGTTAGGCAATTTCTTGATGGCCACCAACAACGCCTTAAAATTAACAGAAAAGCCAGCTATTGCTGCCAAAACTGAAACTAAAACAGCCGTTTCTGATTCGATCAGTAAATTATTAACGGACGACAAAGTAAAAGATTCAACAGAAACTAAAAAAGGCGACAATCCATTGCTAGATAAATTTGTTTTACAAGGTGGTGGCCCAGTTTTAGCCATTGTAGATCCTAAGGATACTGCTTCAATCAACGGTTATTTCAAACGCCAAGACATCCGTAACTTATTGCCTGCGGATAAACGTTATGCCAAATTTGTGTGGGGTAAACCTTCCATTTCTATGGACGAAAAAACCAAGAAGCCAGTTGAAACAGTTGAGTTGTATGCCTTAAAAGGAAACAGAGACAACCGTGCTTCCATGAGTGGAGGAGTAGTAACCGATGCCAAGGATTCATTTGATCAATTGGGCAAACCTTCTGTAACCATGCAAATGAACGGAAAAGGCGCCAAAGATTGGGAAGAATTGACTGGTAAAGCATTTACCGATAAAAGCAACATTGCCATTGTGTTGGACGACATTGTCTATTCAGCACCTGGAGTAACCAGTGGCCCTATTTCTGGTGGTCGTTCTGAAATTTCTGGCGTATTTGATGTAACAGAAACCAAAGATTTAGCCAATGTATTGCGTGCAGGTAAGTTGCCTGCAGCAGCTGAGATTGTTCAGTCAGAAGTGGTTGGACCATCCTTGGGACAAGAAGCCATTGATAACGGAACAAATTCCGCTTTAATTGGTTTGTTAATCGTAGCATTATGGATGCTTGTATATTATGGTAAAGCAGGTTGGTTTGCTAATATTGCTCTTATTGTAAACTTATTGTTCTTATTTGGAATCTTAGCAAGTTTAGGAGCTGTGTTGACCTTGCCAGGTATTGCTGGTATTGTATTGACCATGGGTACAGCGGTTGATGCGAACATCATCATTTACGAACGAGCCAAAGAAGAATTGCGTTCGGGTAAGAACATTGAAGAAGCCGTAAAAACATCGTTTGGATGGAAAGGGGCTATGCGTTCAATTGTGGATGCCAACGTAACCCACGTATTGACTGGAGCGGTATTGTTGATTTTTGGTACTGGTCCTATCCAAGGATTTGCGACAACCTTATTAATCGGTATTGCTACCTCTTTATTTACTTCGATTTTCATTACGCGTATCCTGTTGGATTGGTCGGTATTCAAAGGAAATAAATTGACCTTTACTACTGGTTTCTCTAAAAACTTCTTTACCAATTTCCATTTTGATTTCTTGGGTATTAAAAAATACACCTATATTTTCTCACTTCTTGTATGTGTAGTGAGTGTGGTTTCCTTGTCAACCAATGGTTTAAATCAAGGTGTTGATTTTGTTGGTGGACGAACATTTCAAGTGCGATTCCCACAAACCATTTCAGCCGAAGTGGTGCGTGAAGATTTATTAGCTGCTTTTGATGGTAGTGCCGAGGCCAAAATATTTGGTAAAGACAACCAGCTTAAAATCACGACTAAATTTAAAGTAAGTGAGCCTGGAACAGAAGCTGATCAAGAAGTAAACAAAATTTTGTTTGACAACTTGAAAAAACACTTTGATGCGTCTATGACATACGAGAAATTCGTAAACAGCTACGACGGAAAAGAACTAGGTATTCTACAAGCCTCTAAAGTAGGACCAACAGTTGCGGATGATATCAAAACCAATTCCTATTGGGCAGTTATCGGTGCCATGTTAATTGTTGGATTGTATTTAGTAGTAAGTTTCCGTAAATGGCAGTATTCCTTAGGAGCTCTTGCAGCGGTTGCGCACGACGTAATCTTTGTATTGGGTATCTACTCTTTACTTTGGAAATACATGCCTTTTGGAATGGAAATTGACCAACACTTTATTGCGGCCATTTTGACTGTAATTGGGTATTCTATGAATGATACCGTAATTGTATTTGATAGAGTTCGTGAGTACTTGGGTGGTAAAGCCAAAGGTAACTTCAAGGATATTGTAAACCAATCCATTAACTCTACTATGTCAAGAACAATCAACACTTCTTTGACCATGATTTTGGTATTGTTAATCATGTTTGTATTTGGAGGAGAATCCATCCGTGGATTTATCTTTGCGATGTTGATAGGAATTGTAGTAGGAACCTATTCATCCTTGTTTATTGCTACTCCGGTATTGGTGGATACCATTTCGGATGCAGAACACAAACGCATCGAAGACGAACACAACAAAGCGTAGTTTACGCTAACCAAAAAAAGCCCGATAGCATTTTGTTATCGGGCTTTTTTT
>Ga0315908_10001369_pt1 | contig 18344 bp, 7 predicted proteins | sample LakEriMetagenome_12_FD_203520 | JGI IMG/M metagenome (GOLD analysis project Ga0315908, IMG submission 203520) | Freshwater fungal communities from buoy surface, Lake Erie, Ohio, United States - Buoy 4 MA124 | ecosystem: Environmental > Aquatic > Freshwater > Lake > Lake biofilm | place: USA... | reverse complement strand
AGTGTTTAAATAGTAAATACATCGATGATGAAATTTTAGATATGAATTTTGTTTCTAAAGAAAACAAATTATAAGATTATTCTTAAAAACCATTTAACCTATTGAGCAATAATAACAATAATAATATAAATAAAAATATTACGAATAATAATAACAATCATCATAATCAATTCGAAGAACCAAAAGTAATACAAAGTTATTTATTTTAATTAAAAGAAACTTAGTAAATTGAGAGAATAACTTTCATACTTGATAATATTTTGAAAAAAAATCAAGAATAGTTAAAGCAACTAAATAACTTGTAATTACCATAAATTTATTCATAAATATTAGAGAAATATGTGGAAGGAAATCTGGGTATAGACGAATCTTATTTGAGTTTAAATTTGATTTTCTAGAACCGTCTCTTAAAATACTTTATGATTTTGAGTGCTCATATATTCTCAATCGAAAATCTGAATGTTGACAAGATTTTTGAAGACATTCTTCAGATACTTGAGGAAGGAATTTATGCCTTAATCTAAAATGGATAATAAATTTAGTAAAATGAACCAATAGAAATTTCTACCTTTGTTTCATTATTTGTTCAAAGTTTCACCTTTATCTCCACTCTCTCTAGTACTTCTAAAATTATCAATTCCTTTTTAAAGGAAGTCACCAAAGTCATTAATCATAAAAATCAAGAGATATTTAAAAACAATCATCAACTTAATCAAATTATTTTATTTTTAAAATCTAAAATTAATTAGACATGATAATAATTAATTATATAATCAATAATTTAATATTTAAATACTAATTATTTTATTTTTTATTAAAGATATTTTTGATATTTTTTTTTTTTTTTTGAAAATATTTTTAATAAAAACTCAAGTAATTAAAAAAATATTAGACATTTTTTTTATTCTTTTTTAAAAGAATTATAATAAAATAATAATTAAAAAATGACAAATAAATCGTCAATAATCTATGAAATTTAATTAAACAAATTTATTAAAATATTTATACAATAAAGGATTAAAACAATAAAAAAATAGATAAACAAAATTTTAAAAATATTTTTTTATTACAAAACAATTCTTTTTAAATATAAAAGAATAAGAATATGAATAAATAAACTTTAAAGTAAATATTTATATATTATGAAAATAAATAAATAAATACGAATTTATTAAATATATATATCAATATTAAAATAATCATCATATATATTATTAATATATCATTAATGTGTCTTTGAAATCCAATGTTGATGATTTTCTTATATAATCTACAAAGTATCATTAACATCAAATATTTTATTTTTATAAATAAGATTCTATTTTTTGCCATCGTAAGTTTTAATATTGATAAACCAATTAAGAATTGCCTAAACTCATCCAGGATAAATAGCCTGAAGATGGTCAAGAGATTATATTTACATAGTTTATGCTTATTGATAATTAATAGCAAATACCTTCCAATCAATTTCTCCTTAATCTATTAGACAAATGCTACCTAAGACCTTCACCTTTTCAATAGATCCCACTTCATAACTCTTGCTACCCAACTCCACTACATCTAAAGGATCGTTGTCTCCTTTTAGTTCTGCAAATTATCCTTCTATTTTATTTGATTATTATTTTTCTGGTTTTTCCCAAGTTTAAGGAAAGTAACCATAATTAAAAAATGGAAATTAACCATAATATCTCAATTCTAATTGCTTATTGTGTTTGTTTATCCTTAAGTCTTGCTTTATTGGATGGAAATCTTCTTCAGTGCTAACCTCCATTTTTGCTAATTTGTAATAGGGAACTTCAATACCAATATTAAATACATCACTTTCATTTGTTTCATCTCTTAACTTAATGTCATTCCAAAATGATATCTTTTAACCTTATTCGTTTAATAAATATAATCTTTTTTCTTTTCCTTCACCCTACCAAATCTTTGAATAGAATCTCTTTAATTTATGTAATTACATTTAATGATATATGTATTGATATATAATTTATTTTTAATAAATTATTAATTTATAATATTTTTATAGAAATTTAATTTAAATTTTAATTTATATATTTCATTATTATAATTATCAATTTTTAAATCTTAATCATATTTCCTTATTTTTTAATTTTAATATTTGTCTTGTTTATTCTTTTTCTTATTTTTAAAATATTTTAGTTTGTAATACTTGAATTAATATGTTATGATTATAAATATTTATTTAGCTTTAATCTATATAAGTTTTATTAGTTTCATAAAAATTCTTAAAATATTAAAATTCATCAAACTATTTAATTGCTAAGTTATTTGAGTCTTAAAGTTTTAGATAATTTTCATAAGTTTCTTATTCATTTATTTAGCAGCTTTTATATTTTAATTATTTTAAATATTCATTTTATTCATCAATATATTAACTAAAATTAATTTATATTATTTACTCTTTTTAGATTAAACTGTTAATATAAAAAACTTAATTAAAACTGTATTACTAATTACATATAATTATTTTTAACTTTAATAACTTAATTATGTTGACAAAAATAGTAAGGTAAATATTATTTTCTTTTAAATAATATTGATGCTAAGTAAGATAATTGATAAAAATAAAAACGTAATATTTTATATCTAGACAGGTACAATAGTTTTATATATTAACAAAAATTTTAAATTATTTAAAGAAATTATTATCAATTTTAAAAAGTAAATTTAGATGGAGTTACAAAAGATTATACCTTTAAATATTATTATAATTTTATATTTACTTTGCTTGAACTATTCTTAATTTTAATTTTTAATCTTTTTATATTTATTATGAAATAATATTGTATATTTATAAAAAATATAATTTCTCAAAATCTTTACCGAAGCTATATAATATGTTTTATATAAGTATTAATGATTATAAAACAGCATATTCACTTATATTTCTTAAAATATTACTTTCTGATATTTGAATGATAAATTTTAACAAATCTTATTAGTTTTCATCAAATAAATTAAGATCTAAATAAGTTATAATCAAATTAAATATATCAAATAAATCATTCAAAGATTATCTTTTTCCATATATTTATTTATAAAAATTATGGTTGATACTATTGTTTACCTTTTTTGTTTAATTTATAAATGATTAGATTAATTTAAGATTATATTCTTAATTTTTTATTTACAAATTATTTATTAAAGGGTTTAATTAGTATTCTATTTATGCTATTATTTAAGAATTTGATAAAAATTTTTATATAATAATATTTATTATTTTATATATTTTTTAGATTTATTATATCTAATATTTTTCGTGGAATTAATTTATATTTTATACAATTTGATATAAAAATTATAAGATTTAGGAATTTTATAGATTTTTATAAACGAAGTCAAGAAAAATAATTTTTTTAATGACTTTAATTTAATATATGGTTAGAATTGTTGGTTTTTAATTTATAAATTATTTTATTTTTACTTTTAGGATATCTTTTAAAAATTATTAGTTTATTTAATGTTTTATAATTTTTAAAATACTTTGTGAGCAAGATATTTCTATAAACTATTAATTATCCTTAAATCAGCAAATATTCTTTAAATCAAGATATTATAAATTTAAATCAATATAATAATCAAATAAAGCTTAATTTTGAATTAAGTTTTATTTATCTAATTAAAAAAAATGCGAACATACACTCAAAAGAATAAATATTTTAGAAATTATCAATATTTTATCTAATTTAATATTGAAATAGTCTTAATTTTATTAAAATACTTTTAATAAATTTAATTATAAATCTGGCCTATCAATTATTTGTTAATTAATTATTATATTTATTTTTAAACCAAGATCAATTAATTAATGATTTTTATACTTTTAAAAAAATCAAAATTTATGAATTAAAGGAAATAATTATTAATAATAAAAAATATTTGTTAATTCAAGATTATTATCTTAATTATTTAATTAATGGATTCCATATTATATAAGTTAAATAGCTAATTCCTAAATATTATTTAATCCACTTACAACGAAAATTGATATTTGTTTCAACAAATCGCCTAATTATATTCTAAAGTCAAAAATATCATTTTAAAGGCCAAAGGACCTTATGTATTAATCTAATAAATTAAATTATTTCCTATTCAATATTTCTTTTTCTGTTTTGTTTTCTATTATTAATTAGACTATATTTATTATTATATTGATCATATTTTCTTAAAATTAATTATTGTAATGTTAAAACTATATAAATTTGGAAAATACTTTTATTTCTTAACAAAACAAAGAATGAATGGAGTACTTTTTTTTATTTATTAAAAAAAATTCATTATTATCAAAATTATTTAATAATTTTATTTTATCGTAAATTGTCAAATAAATTTCTTAAAAACAAAGAATCAAGTTAGTTGTTTAATCAAAATTCACTATCTATATTCTTAATTTATAAATGCAATCTAAAATTTCTATAACAAATATTAAAATTTCTTATTTTAATTTAATCTACAATTAATTTTCCATATCTTTTTAAAAAACCTCTTTGAGTAGTAAATTTTTTAAGTTACAGACTAAATCATTATTTTGTAATAAACTATTTATATTTAATTAATAAAAATTATTATCTACGGTTAATTATTAGAAAATTTTAAAAAATCTTATTATTTTTATTAAAGTTGAATTTTATTGTTATTTATCCGATTAATATTAAGAAATTTAATTAAATAAATAAATTAATCTATTTTTAAAGTTAAAGTATAATTTTAATAGTTTTTACATATTTTATTTTTCTAATTTAATAAAATTAAAATAATTATTAATTAAGTACAAAATTGCATTTATTTAACTTATATTTATAATTATATCCATATTTTATAAAATTTAATTTATAACGTCAAATAAATTTTTTAGCTAGTATATTATTATTTTTTATTTTTTTTATTAAAATTGGTTACTTTTAATTAATTCATAGAAAATTTTTTTAAAAAGACGCATATGTTATTTATCTTAATTATTATTTGAAATTATGTTGTGCATCATTTTAAAAAGTTATTGATATTCATTTTTATTTAAATTAAGTTAAAGAATATCTTAAATTATCTAGTTTTATATTTCTGTTAAAACATATGTTATTTAATTATCTTAAATTAATTTTAATTAAATACATGTTAAGCTATTTGCCAATAAATCTTTATTTTATAAAAAGCTTATTGAAATACTCTTATCTTCACTTATAAGTTTCCTAATAATGAAATAAGAAATATTTTTTTCAAATATACTGTTGTTTTAATTGTATTTTTGAATTTGGTCCAAAAATATTTTATAATTGTCTATATTATACATATTGTTTTTTAGATGAAATTATAAGTATATTGATTTATTAAATATATTTTATATATATAAAATCATTTTTATTCTAATATATAATTAATTATTTTTAAAATAGGGTCTTTATCAAATTAAATTAATAAACTGTAATAATTCAATAAAATTTAATTATTTCTATCAGAATTAAATTATTTAGTTGTTAACAAATTTCTATTTGTATTTATTTTCCAAATTTTATCTTAATTTCACTTATTAATTTTATATTCATAAATAATTTATAAATATATTTTAATGTAATTATTTTCATTTAATAAATATTCAAATACTAATTATTTTTCTTTTGAAAAACTTAAATTTTACATTTCTTCATAATTAAAAATCAATTATTTTTTCATGAATATATCTACTTATTTTAATAAAAATATATTCAAATCTTATAATTTATTTATTTTATCATTTCCTTCTATAATAATATTTATAAAATTATTTTCAGCTTTATCAATATAATTTTAAACGGAATTTACAATTTCTAGAATTAAAATTATAATATACTTTTATTAAGACTAAGAAGTTCAAAATTAGATATTATAATAGTTTAAATATTATTTCTACTATTAAAAATTATTTTGTCAATTATTTATTATAAAATCATATCAAGTTATAATTTAAATGATTATTTAATATAATTAAATAATTTTTCTTCTTAGTCTTGAGAATTTTAAATAATTTAATTAATAAATTGATTGTCTATTTAAAATTTAAATAAATTTTCAACAAAATTTATTATTTAAAAGTCAGTATTCTTTTTATTTTTTATTATATTATTGATTTATTAATTATTTTAAATTATTCCAGTCATATATATTATTTCACTTTTATTTAAATTACTATTTTTTATATTTTTAATATCTAATTATTCATTTTGATTTTTGATAAATTTAAAATAAATGTATTTATCAAAAATATTTAATCTAAATATTTATTATATTTATTACCCATATGATATGTGAAATTATTCTTATTTAAGCCCTAATAGATTTTAAAATAAAAAAAAAATTTTTTTGAATTTAGAATACATGATATAATAATTAATTATTATATTATTAAAAATGATAAATTATTTAAAACTAAATTTATATATTTTAATTTTCTTTTTTGTTTAAATTATCAATCATAATCTATGTTATTAATAACTTAATCTGAGAAAATAATCTTTGATAGACTAAATAATATATTAAATTGACATTATTAATGAAAGATAGAATAATTAAATAGTTGAAGATTAATTATATATAAAATTAGGTTTAAATCAAAATTAAAGTATAATTTTAAATAAATTTGAATTACTTAATTCTGAGCCTTTTTAAATAAATAATAAAAAGATAAAATTATTGTCTCAAGAAAGTAATTTAGCAATAAAATTATATCAATAAATATTAAACTTAAATAGTAGTATTTACAAAAATTCGATATTAAAAATTTTAAAAAATATATAAAATGATTTTTTTTCTGTATATGATCTAGATTCATAAGTACATTTTTATAATTATAATTAGGAATTATTATTATTAGAATAAATTGATGTTTAGCTTTATTAAAATATCATGAGTTAATAAGATTAAATTTAAGAGGAATATTAGTATGTTTGTAATAATATTGCTGGAATAAAAATATAAAAAGAGGATTATTATAAACTAAGAATTTTAATTGATAAACATAGTTTCAAACATAAATTTATTTATTACTTGTATTAGAACTAATAAAAATAAATATATCTTAAAAATGGAGAGGATATTTCTAAAGTAATAATGTAGGATTAAAAAAATGTGTTTTTTTAAGATTTTTTAGAGAAAAATTGCGAATATCTCAATTTAGTGCCATATTCTATATTTAGCCAGCTTAATAATTATCAAAGAAGATTATTGAAATATACTGATTATGTTTAAGTTTTTAAATTCTGTTTAAGTGATTTAATTGCTGGAAATTATCAAGATATTATAAATATCAATAATATTCTTAATTCTGAATTTTAAACAGTAGAACAGTATTTTAGAGAGCTTCCTACTTATGATTTTTAAGGCAAATAATTTAATATTCAGAAAATTTAAAAATTTTTCAAAAATATACCTATTAAATTTTTTAATGTGTTTTCTTATATTGAAAACACTTTGTAAATTAAATAAAACTTTATAATAAATCAATACAATAAATTTAAACAATAATTTAAAGTTAAGGAATCTGATGATAATTTAGTTTATAAATATTTTAACGATTCATTAAAAACTTATGAGAAAATGATACTTTTGTTAAAAGAAATAATTGAGAAGAATATAAAAAAATGAAAATATGAATAAAAGTATATAAATATTAATTATCACTTTTGAAAATTAAAAATATGATGATCAAAATGGTATTTTCCCTCTATTGATTTTTTGTTGCTAAAAGCGGTTTTTTTATCTGGATTAAAATCAGAATCTTTAGTTAGTTGCTAAAACTATTATTTGTGTTTAGTGTATTACTTTTCTAAACTCTTCTGAGAATTGTATTTCTCTAGACTTTTTTCCATAGAAATAAAGTCTCTTGATTTATTTTGAAAGAACCTGCTAAATTCTCCTCTAATAGGGGTATCAGCTGTTTGTTCATAAGAATCATTATTTGAAATCTTATCATCCCAATCATATTGAATATTATTTGTAATAATCTTGTTGAAGTTATTTAAGTAGTTTTCTATATTTATCTATTTATTTTTTCGTATCTTCATTCTTAAAAATTCATCATTATCTTTATAATTTTATTTCCGTTTCCTAATATTAATTTAATTAAATATTTACTTTAAACTTTCATCAATACTTTCATCGATTTTTAGATAGGTATCAAAGGAATTTAAATACTATTAAATATATTAATCTTTACTGTATTTGATTCCAAATGTAGAGTTTTTTTAATACTTTCCGTTAAAATAATGCTATTGTTAAACTTCATTTTAAAGTTGGTCCATATACTAAATGATATTAATTTGATTGTGAGTTGAACATTTTCTGAAATCTGAATCTATTTATGGATCAGGTTGTTAATTCTAGCGAAAGGATAAATGTCTCATGATATAAAAATATATTGGTGTAATAAAGTTAGAATTTATATAATATTGAATATATTATAACAAATATTGTGAATCCCTTATAAAATAATATAAAAATTTAATAAATATATATAATTAATGATTTATATATTAAATTATTGTTGTATATAAATAAAATAAAAATGCGCTCCTACTTGGGATCGAACCAAGGACCTGCAGGTTAACAGCCTGACGCTCTACCTACTGAGCTACAAGAGCTATTAATTATGATTAAATAATTAAATATTTTTATTAAATATTTATGACACAACAAATCAACTATTTTGATCAAATACTTTCATATTACTCATTATTTAAATTATGCCTTTCTTTTAATCTTTTTTCTCACTATTACTCTTTATTATCTTAGTCTTTTATATGTTAAATTTAATTAAGCTTGTTGATTTAGTATGCAGTCCTATTTTTCTCATTTCCTATTAGGGTTACTATGACTAAATATTGTTTTATTTTAAACTTGTTTAACTCCAATTATTATTTTTACTTTCTTAATGAAATATTTAATCTTTGCTTTAGTTATTTAAATCATCAAGTATCACTATTTTTTTTTATTTAACTTGCATGTTTTCACTTTTAATACTAATTACTCAACAATTCATTCCTCCAGATTTTAATTGTCTTAAATTTGTTTCTTTTATTTTTTCTAACAAAAAATCTAAATTAAAATTACTTTCGTTAAACTATTTAACGAAATTCTTTCTTTATTGAACTTTCTCCTTTAATTTTTCAATAAATTTCTCTACATTTTTATTTTATTAGATTTTGACTAAAGAGTATATTGTGGATTTCTTTTAATTTTTTTTAAATGAAGTATTGTTATTGTTTTAAAATTATTATCTTCTTTAATTAAATAAATATGACCTTTATAAACTTTTAAATCTTGATTTATTTTCGTTTTAATAATTATTCTTTTAATTTTTATCTTCTTTTTGAGATTATTTTGAAGATGATTCATACTAAGAATTTTATTAATATTCTTATTCTTTTTATGTTTATTAAAATTTTTTATCTATTTTTGCTTCTAATAAATAATCTTTATACTTCTACATGTTTTTTTAATGCTTTTAAATGCAAAATATTGTACCCTCATTGCTTTTATTTATTTTGATATCTTCAAACTTTTTGGATTCTGATTTATGTTCCTTTTCAATTTTTTGTTTAATTGGTGAACTCTATTTATTATTATTTTTAAATTCTTAAATATTAATAATATCTTTATTAAACATCAGACCTTCAAAATTAGTACCAGCCCTTTTCCTATCGCTAGAAAAATTATTGCTTTTTTTATTTTAAATAACATTTTAGAATCTCTCTATTTATTATATATAAATATTATCTTTAAAGTTATTTCTATCCTTTTCATTTTTTAAGTTATTTATTATTTATTTATAAATTTAATCAGTATTGAATTATAAATCGATTTAATTCTAATTTTAATTTTATAAAAAATTTAAATATTATTAAATTTATTATTTGTTTACAAAATTTAAATTTTATGTAGTGTTATAATCCTTTAATTTTTTATTTTTAAATTCTTAATTTTATTAATTTAGCAAATCTTTTTTAAAACCTTTACTTTACTAATTATCTGCTTATTTAGTCTAATCTATTTTCATATTAGGCAAAGATTTAGAATTCGAATTTCTGTTTCCCATTTAATATAGTTAAAGAAATTTATATTATATAAACTATTAATCAATGACTTAAAGATAAGAAATAAATTATGCAACATATTTAATATATCAAATAATTTTATAATAATAAGAATAAATAGTAGAACAAATTATTTTATATATTAATAAGATATGAAAATATAAATAATTTTAAGCATTTTAGTATTAATTAATGGTAAATTATTGATATATGATGGATCTGATGAATTAAAAAGATAATATAAAGAAGGAATAAGTTATAGTATGGCTGAATTTGGGCATTATTAACACAATAAATAGATGATAGGTCAAATAATAAAAGGAAATCCTATAAACGGATGCAATGTACAAAACATAAGTGAACACAAAGTGGATTCTCATATAAAAAGTCCTTTCATATTAATGAGAAGAGGGGATTGCACATTTGTAACAAAAGCTAAATTCGGTTAATTATACGGTGCTAAACTGGTAATAATAATAGACAATTTGGATGAATAAATAGAAACAGTTAACATGGCTGATGATGGACATGGGTTCTACAATCTGGACATTGCAACAATCCTAATTAGCAAATGGGATGGGGAAAGACTTTTAAAGTATTTGGAGAAAGACATTCTCACTCTTTCGATCTTATTCGAGACACATCAATAGGCTTAGACTTCTTACACATTCTTCCTTTCTACTTCTAATAGATAGTCATTTAGACTTGTCAGAGACTTCTATCCTTACTATTAATAATTAAAAGGCTAGTTGAAATTCAATGTCATATATTCCCATTGGACTGATTTGAACAGCAGATAGTCTAATTTTACTTCTGTCAATCCTAGTTATTGTTTAAGTAGAGGAAGGTATTGCACTCAAAATGTACATAATAATTATGGTAAGGAGTTGGTAATTGAAGATCTTAGATAAATTTGTATTTTCATGAATGATAATACGTAATGGTTTTAGTATGTGGATTAGTTTGATAAGGAGTGTGTTGATTATTTAGATTTAAAGTAATGCGGAGATCTTGTCCAATAGTAATTAAATATTAATAAGGAATAAATTAATTCATGCATAAGGACTAGCTTCATGAATAATAATAATAACAGGATCAACTATGAAGAGGATGACAATATAATTCTAGCTGATCATAAGAAATAATATAATAAGTAAGGAGTCTATTACACTCCTAGTGTTTACATAAATGGGTTCGAATTTAAAGGCAGACTCAATGCTACCGATATATTTGAAAGCATCTGTGAATCCACACCTTATCATATCGAATAATGCAAACTCTACCAAGGTATTATAAATTTATATTTAAATCTTTTTATCTATCTTATCAACTATTAGATAATAAGTATGTTGAATAGAATGCCAAATAATATTATGGAATCATTGCTTTTATCATACCTTTACTCATTATCTTCCTCATTCTAATGATTATATTTTATAGAAGGATGGTAAAAAGAGAAATGTCAATGGAGATAAACTCTTAAGTCAACTAGATGTTGAGCCAATATATGGCATTTAAAGGAAACAATGAAGCAGATAACAAAAACAAGTTGTGATATATTATTAATATATAATACGAGATTAATTATTAATAAACAAGAAAGGATGATATAACAATCATTTAATATTTTATGTAATCATAATGATATAATAATATAATGATAGAATAATGAAATGATAATGATATAATAATATAATGATATGATGATAATACAATAATATGATAATATATTAATGATATTATAAGTATTATCATGCTGTATAGATTCGTACAAAATCATGTACACTTTGCTTGCAGATGGGACACTCGCTAGTCTTTTTAGCACAATCCATGCAGCTAACCTGATGCCTACAAGGAAAATAAATACAATTTTTCTCCCTATCAAGACAAATAAAACACTTTGTTTCCTCATTATGACTAGGTAAATTGACCATACACATAGTTTAATCCTATACAAGATTGACCTGAAAAATATTCGAAGCTGCTCCAACTCTAAATTCATCCTTATCTTGTAATGAATATTCTTAACCTGGTATCAATCTTATCCATGTCCCATTGGTTGATGCGAGATCCTCTAAATAAAATCCATTATTATATGATATAACTGCATGGATATTTGATAAGTGCTAATCTTCCTCCTAAGTGAAATCACAGCCTTGTTTTCTACCTATCGTTAAACGACGTTTGCTTTCCTTGTTATCAATATATATTGTGATTCCCCATTGTTTTGTTTCCCCATTGTTTATGCCTTGTAATTCAAATATACATTCACTCATCTTCTCTCCACTCTATTTACAAATACTATCTATTCTATTATTAAATTATATTATTGTTATCATTATCAATATTTATATTATTATACTTTATCTCTCGACAATAAAATATTTATGCTCCCATTTCAATTGACATCCCTTCTTATAATAATTTCTATTTATGATTTATCCTTAAAAAAGTTCCAAATAAACTATTTATGTCTTAAATATATAAACTTTAATTGTTTAAATATATTTTGCAATGTTTTCTACTTATTTCTTCTTCAAAAAGTTTTATAACATTGTCTTATTGTCGTCCAACTGTTATTTCATTATTAACTTTATTCAGAATATATAATGTTTATTAATTTTATTTTTAAAAATCTGTATCTTTTTATATAATTACACAATCTCCATTTTATATAAATTAACTAATTTGATAAGGTTTTTGCTCATTATTAATTGATTTTTTACTTTTAATAATATTTTCATTAGAATTTTGTTCAATATTTTCATTATTTAATTTTTTAAAATCATCTTATATATTAATATCGTTTGTTTCATCACTTTCAGATAAAATATTATTATATTATCATATAACTTTTTTTGAATGATTATTTAATTTTCCTTTAAATATAAATTAATTTTATGACAATTTTTTGAATTAAGAATCCCATTTAAAATTTTATAAAAAATTGAAAGGATGTTATTTAGTTGTTTATTTTTTTAGATACTCATTAAATTATGGTAAATATGTATTAATCCACTTAATAAGTTTTTTGATAGCTATTTTGGAACTAATATTTAATTCTTTTTCTAAATCATCTTGATCCAAGTCCAATAATACAGATCCATCTATATTATTTTATTCTATAAATTATTTATTAATATTTACTAAAATAATCTTTCACTCCTTCTAATGAAATGTAGCTTAGCCATTTCTAAACATCTTCCACATTCCAATCAAATGTTTATTTATCTATTATTTGATTTAGACTTTCAAAATTCATTTTTTATTTTTTATACAGCGATATTTTAAACTTATATATTATTTAATTAATCACTAAATATAGTCTATTTTGTTATCCTAATTAATAAAATCCAAATTAATATTTTTATCCAATTATAAATTTAATAATAGAAAATTAATTTTATAAAATTATATTATTATGATTTGCTTATAAAATAGTTCTATAACTTCTTAGTTTATTCAAAAATTTTAAAAAATAAATAATTAAAACGATAATAATAAAAGCAAAAATAGATAATATAAATCTTAAGATATAAATAAGAAAGAAAAATAATTTTGAGGATTTCCTTTAATAAATTACGACGAAAAATTAACTTAAGGTATTTAATAATTTAATAATAAAGATGATTGTTTATAATTCTTCATTTTAAAAGATTAAATATTTGTTGCCAATTTAAAATTTAGCAAATTTAAATAATCAATATCAGAATCCCAATAATGGTAAATGATATTTAGCAAATTTTAAAAAGATAATCAATTAAAAATTAATAAATATCTTTAACAATTAATATAACTAATAGAAAAGATGGCAAATACTTTGCAAAACGATTTTGATAAACATTTAGATGATTTCGGAATAAAATAAATTGATAATTTAAAATAAAAATGTGAATTGACTTTTGATTATGAAGAGGACTTTTAAAGGTTGTGCATTTTATTTAATCATATTTATTTTTATTTTAAAGATTCTTCAGATTGTTACTTGATTTTATTCAAAAAAACTAAAACTAAAGTCAAATTTAATAATTAAATCTTTAACTAATTACAGGAATAATTTAATATTTCTAGATTTTTAATTAGTGAAATTCAAACTTTGTTTAAAACTTTTATATTTATTGTAATAATTTAATTTAATTTAATTTAAGTAAAAATAAAGTAAATAATTCAAACAATAAATTGATAAATTCTTAAAAAATAAATTAAAAAATAATAGCGAAATTTAGGAAATTTAAAAAAAAGAGGTCTTAAAAATAGTGCCTTTTAATTAAGTTTAAAAAGATTAAGATTAAGATTAAAATGAAATAATTCATTAAAGATCAAAAAGAATTCACTAACTTTCATAAAAATATTTATAAAATATAAATCCTTAACACAAACTTTCTTCATTTACTTAAATAAAATTTGAATAAAAGTATAAAATATAATTAATTCTAGGGAAAACAATAAATAAATGTAACTATTGACATTATATTTATCGAATAATAAATAAACATTCAAGATAGCTGATAATAGAGATAGATTATAAATTCAAAAATTATAATAACCTTTATATCTTAACGATAATTAAAAAAATGCTATGAGACTAGCAAGAAAAATGAATATTTTAGATGAAAATCAATACAAAGATATTATTTATTTTTAAATATGATTATCATCATTTTTAAATATCCTTTATTCTTTCTATTTATTTTTTTATTTTTTAGTTACAATCTTTATTTTAATAACTAATACTATTGCTTTTTAAAGATTACTAAATTTTAGAAGGTTTTGAATCTTTTTGTTTTTTATACAATTGATCAATTTACAAAATAAGAATATCGTTTAAGGAGTCAAGTTATTAAATTATAGAAGGCAAATCAAGAGAATATCTCAATTTTAAAACTTGTTCTTATAATTAATGAATAGATTTGATGATGGATTTTCTAAAATGATATAAAAATATAAAAAATGATAAAAATATAATAAATTAATAATAAATACAATTAAGGAGTAGGAAATTAAGATTCTTAGATATTGGTAATAGATTGGAAGAGATCAGCAATAACAAATTTAAGATCAAAAAATATACAATAAGAAGTATTAGATATCTAGGATTAATGCTAAATAAACAATTGAGTAAGATTCCTATAATTATTAATCATCATATTCTGCAACTCATCAAACTAATTAATATCAATGAACTATATCTTTGCTTGTGTTGGATGTGATTTTAAATAATTAGTCAGAACATTGACATTAATATTAAGCTACAATAGTGAGAAAAGTCTTTTGTGTATAGATAGCAACTGTTAATATTGAGGATTATTTTAATTCTAAATGCTATATAATTAATTCACTAATCTGCTTAGATTTAGATAGTATTTTACCAAAATACGATAAATTATCAATGAAGATGGGCTCTAAAGGTTCCATTTCTCAATATCTTTGCTGAATTCTATCACCATCTAAAAAAAATTCACGTATTATTCAAATATACTTTTGTTTTATTTGCTCATTCCCTAAGTGAACTCTTTATTAAATTCTTTTTAGAAATTAATTTCCTGAATTGATTAGGTGTACTTTAAATATTATCTTAACACTTTCACACTCTTATCCTATTCTGATAATGTTTTATTCTAAATCTCTTCAAAACTCATCATGAACTCTTAAAATATTTATAGATTTGATGAGCAATATTCTTTTTCATAATCTTTTATATATTATAATAATCTTTTTTAGACTAATAGTTGTCCCTCGTAATTATTATTTTTCTAATTTTATCCAAAAATACTTTAAATTTATTCAATTTAAGAAGTTTATTTACTTTATTTAATAGAATTGAAAAACTTTTCAAATATACTTTATATTTAGCAATTAGAGTTATATAATAATTGATTTAAAATAAAATTCATTTCATAAAAGAATCTTAGATTGACATAAAAAAAAGATTTAATAGGAAGTGATAAGATAAGTTTATTAATCGCTTAATTGTCTTATTCCAATCTAATACATAATTCATAAGTCTAAAACATTTTAATTTCTTAATTATTTAGATTGGAAGGCAGAGATAAATTTTGAGACTTATCAAAATAGTTAGTGAGAAATTAAATAATTTTGGAAAGTTTGGTAATATATTAATTAAGTTCTGTATTGTTTTGATAAATAGAGTACAAGTTCTTCAAATGTTGATTGATTTTGAAGAAAGTATTAGAATGTTAATGATTATCTTTAACAAATTTATCATGTATAAGATCTTAAGCGAGATTCTAAACAGCAACGAGATTATTAATAACATTAGGATTATTATTGAAATTATTAAATGCTCAAAATAGAGAATTTACATGCTTGGCAAACATAGCTGCAAATAGCCAATGAATAAGTTGGTTTTTATGATAAGAGTTGATATTAGGGAATTCTAATTTGAACAATTCTTCGATTCTCTATTAGATTTACTGCTAAACCTCTCTTGTTACATTAGATTTCTTCATCAATATCTCTACTTGTCCCTTTAAGTCTATCCACTCATTACTCTCCTTCCTCATTATTTAATCCTCAATCACTTCTCTCTTCAGCTTTATTAGTCCATACATAATTTCCTTTGCTTTTCTGTATCCTTTTAGACCATTCATATCTTTTTCTATCATCTTCATTGTTTCTTTATTCATATGGTGTTCGTCCTGTAGACTCTCATCTTATTCAAATTCTTATATTAGTTTTATGAATTCATTCACTATTTACATTGTTATTTCTCTTTTTTCTCGTAGCTATTATAATATCCACTCTATTTTTTTATAGTATTCTATTTTATTCTTTTCTCTTATTTCTGTTTTTTCTAAACAACTTTTTAAGTTCTCAAATAATTGTTCGAATATTTCTAATTGAGAGTTTGTTATCAAATAATTTTCAGGACCTATTAGTTATGGATTTTAAAGATTATTTAATATTTAAATAGCAATTTCAATTATCAACAGTCCTTGATCATTTTTAGAAAGATTAGTTTTTTGATCTTTTATTTCCTGTTCTAATTTAGTAATAATATCACCTATTAATTTTTTAATTTATTATTGTAATAAAATAAATTATTAAGTTTTGTTAAGAGTGTAATTAAATCTATTATCTCTGTAAACAATCATTTATACTTCTATTTAACTATTATTTATATTCTATCCCATCTCTATTTTAATTTCTTACTTTTATTTTTCATCTAGTTTATTAAATATTATAGTATCATTTTACAATAAATTTTCAAAATTTTTCATTTTATCTTCTATTTCAAATTAATCGTTATCAAAAAAGTAATTGTCAAAATTTTTATCTTAAATTATATTAAATTATAAAATATTATTAGTATCAGTAAAATTATAATTATTAATTTAATTTTTTGCAAGCCTGATTTAAAAGAAAGATTAAAATTGAAGAAGAAAATAAATAATAATAATATGCTACTTCATTAATAATTATAAATACTTGATTATAATAAATTATAAATAATTAAATGTAATATTAATCATATAGAATTAAATTGCATATTTTTGATGGTATTAATTGGGGAAATATCAGTAACACAAGTATTGAAAACCTTGTCGAAATTATACTAGCGTTAAAGGCAGACTTAAGAATTTAATAGAGTATCTTTAAGAGAGTTAAGAAAACAATCTTTATTTTCTAAAAATAAAATAAAAGATAAAAAATAAACTTCGATGACATTTTGTGGAAATATTAAGTCCTCTAATTTCTGAGCAAAGCAGTTATGAACAACTATTGTAATCTATGACGGCCCTACAACTATCATATATTTTTGTCATTTAATAGTTTATTTCTCAATATAACTCGTCTCTATCCTACACTTTATTGTAACAAATAACCATTTTCTTTTTTTCAGCAAAGTACTCACTTTTCGCTGTTTCTTTAAGATCACATAATCTTAAATTCACAACATCTTTAGGTCTTATATTGTAATTCATTGAAATGAAACCTTCTTTAAAACTTTTCCATTCTCGAGTTTAGTCATATTCTTCTAAATATTTTTCCATTTTGATCTCCAATCTTTTTAAAGATTGACTGATTTCTATCAATCTATGTCTCTATTGAAAAGTATTAGTATCCATTAAATATATAAAATAAAGAACTACAAAATGATAAAATAATTAATATATAATATCTAAGATGGCAAGTGTAAAAAAAGCAGAGAACGTGTAAACATTTGGTAGAAAGAAAAACAGTGTAGCAGCAGCATGTGTGAAACCTGGTAAAGGAATGATTAAGGTAAATGGAGTA
>Ga0315908_10001368_pt1 | contig 18352 bp, 13 predicted proteins | sample LakEriMetagenome_12_FD_203520 | JGI IMG/M metagenome (GOLD analysis project Ga0315908, IMG submission 203520) | Freshwater fungal communities from buoy surface, Lake Erie, Ohio, United States - Buoy 4 MA124 | ecosystem: Environmental > Aquatic > Freshwater > Lake > Lake biofilm | place: USA... | reverse complement strand
TTCGCCTGACAAATCGGGCCTCCAGCATGGTTTCGGTAGAATGAGTTTTGGCCCTCAGGCCATGTACCCAAGTTTAGCTGGAATGGATAATCATGCGCTTTTTGCTTGCCGCACTGCTGTTTATCCTGGCTATTTCGCTACTTTTGCTCGGTTTGGCCCAGCGTACAATCTGGGCTCCGCCCGATAGCTTTTCAGTAAACCTCTCAGTTTCAGGTAATGAGCCCTACTTGGTGATTCCAGCCGAGGAGCTAGCTCTTATGCCCGGCGATCCGGTAATTGGCGGCATCGGAGACGGTGAAGTTTTTGTGGCTTATGGTCAAGAAGCTGATGTTCTGGCCTGGGTTGGTGAAGCTCTCCACTCCGAAGCCGTCACCTCCGACGATGGAACAGCCATAGGAGTCCGCGACGTGGCGGGCACGACAGATCTTGCCAACCCCAGTGGCTCCGATCTTTGGATAAGCCAGAGCCTCGGTGAAGGATTTGCTGAACTAGCAATTCCAGCCGGAGGCAACAACGCAGTTCTAGTAGCAAGTGATGGCTTTGAGCCAGCCCCAATACGAGTTCGGGTGGCCTGGCCGATTGAAAACTCGACGGTTGTCTCAGAAATTTTTCTAGGTGTTGGTTTCGCCCTATTGATTGCAGCTATTTTGCTAAACATACTGGCACTTCGAAAAATGCTGATTAATCGAGGTCCAAGACGAAAGGTACCTAAAGCCCCCCAAGGACCTAAGTATCGACCTAAGAAGTCAAATTATGAGGTACCAAAGCGCGGAAGAAGATCTACTCGGTCAACAATTGCAATGGTCCCAATTGGTATTGCTTTGACATTGGCTTTATCTGGATGCTCTGTGACCACGGCTCCAGTTATTTCTCCAACCCCTAGTCCTTCTGAAACCGAAACAGCTGTTGAGGCAATTCCTCCGGTTGTAAACATCACGCAGGTTAGGAATATTCTTCGTCAGATCCAGGAGGCAGTTTCTCTAGCAGATGAGTCGGGCGATTCGAGCTTTCTCGAGCCAAGAGTTGCTGGCCCTGCTTTACTGTTTAGACAAGCGCACTATCTGTTGATGACTAAATCTCCAGAGATCCAGCCACTTCCTCCAATTTCAGGATCGGCAATTTCGATTACCCTACCTGCCAGCACAAGTAACTGGCCAAGATCTTGCATGATTGTCACCGAAAGTGAAGGCACAGGCGAGCTGCCTCAGCTGTTGGTTTTGCAGCAGGCCTCACCGCGCGAAAGTTACAAACTTTGGTACAACATTCCGCTGCTGCCGGGATCTGAGATACCAGAGGTTGCGGCTCCAGAGATTGGCGCAATTCCAGTTGCCACAGATTCTCTCTTCTTGAAGATCTCGCCTAATCAGCTTCCAAACGCATTCGGTGACGTGATCGACAATGGCCCAACTAGCCAGTTTTATAGCCTGTTCGATTTGACCGAAGACGAGTACTACAACCAGATCTCAACGAGCCAGAAGGACCAAATCGAAAAGCTGCGCAGAGCTGAGATAACCTTCACGCACGCACTCGGGAACGAGAACATCATTTCGCTTTCAACATCTGATTTAGGCGCCTTGGTGGCTGTAATGATGACTGACAATTACCTAATTCGTCCAACCAGAGCCAACGCCGCCGTCACGGTTTCAGGAAATGAACAACTCCTTCTTGGAGCCGAAGGAAGTGCGAAGGGGGTTCGAACCGAGTATGCAGGCATGCTGTTGTTTTACGTTCCAGCTGCTAACGCCGAGGGGAAAATAACGCTACTGGGCGCTACTCAATCACTGCTGAGTATTCGGGGTCTATAGATGACAATCGAATTTGGCAGCCCGAAAGCAAATTCTGAGCTAATAAACGTTCCATCTCTAGTAATGCGAGTGGACGCTGAATCCATAAGGGACTACCTGCCACTTTCGGAAAAGATTCCAATATTGATGCTCTTTGTTCAAGCCTCGGACCCAGCGTCAGAGGCGCTAGAAAGATCCGTGACTGCGTTGGTTCAAAAAACAGCGGGTGCCATGATTGCCCTGGTTGTTGATGCGGCTGCTTCTCCTGAGTTGGTGCAGGCATTTGAGCTTAACCAAATCCCAAGCGCTTACGGCCTGTTGAAGGGCCAGCCAGCACCGTTGTTTGTAGGCAATCAATCTATGGAGCAAATTCAGATGGTAATTACAAAAGTTCTAGAAGTTGCCAAGGAAAACGGGCTGACTGGAAAAGCCGTTGTCAAAGAAATTGAAAAAGAACCGGAGCTGAGCCCAAACCTGAGCGCGGCTTATGCAGCAATCGATTCCGGAGACTATAAAGGTGCCTTAGCTCTTTACGAGAAAGCTCTTTTGGAAAATCCGAACGATTCCCTTGCCGATGCTGGACTTGCGCAAGTGAAGCTGCTGCTGCGCCTACAGGGTAAAGATCTCGCACTCATTGTCGATTCCGATGCAACAACTGATGATGCAGTTCTCGAAAAAGCAGATGCCTTAATTGCAACTGGCAATTCGGCAGCGGGATTCAATTTATTGTTGGTCCTATTTGAAAAATCAGCCAAGGACGCGCGTGAACCAATCAGGCTTCGCTTAGTTGAGATGTTCATGGTTGCTGGAAACGACAACCCTGATGTCGTGGTTGCTCGCAAGTCCCTTAGCTTGATGCTTTTCTAGGCTTTAGCGAAAGACCTTGTTGAAGTTGGCGGGGAAAATAGAGGCAAAAGGGGCCCATATCAACCCAAATGCCCTTCCTGAGAGCTCAGGAGGCATCGATTTGCCTCGACCATTGAATCCCTCGTAGTGACCTCCGGCAGGCAGTTCTTGGCGTGGGTAGAAGAAACTAGGCTTAAAGATATGCCCGTTTACTTGGATCACGCCGCCACTTCGCCGATTCGGCCGAGCGTCTTGAGTCACTACTCCAAGGCCCTTGAGCAGGTTGGAAACCCAGCCTCAGTGCATTCTTTCGGCCAAAGCTCAAGGCAAATGTTGGAAGAAGCAAGGGAGATCATCGCCGCAAGTGTCGGCTGTGACCGTAATGAGGTTATCTTCACTTCCGGCGGAACTGAATCTGACAATCTTGCCGTCAAGGGTCTTTATTGGCAACGGCACGCACAAGATCGAAACCGAACCCTGATTATCACATCCAGTGCTGAGCATGCCGCCGTCCTTGACGCCGTGAATTGGTTAGTAACCGAACAAGGAGCTGAGGCACATTTTGTTTCAATGAATGATGACGGCGTTCTTGATCTCGTGGAGCTGTCTGATGTGTTGAAAAAACGATCAGATCAGATTGCACTTGTTTCATTGATGTGGGCCAACAACGAAATTGGTGTGGTTCACCCCATTCAAAAAATCACAGAGCTAACTAGAGCATATGCAATACCCGTTCACTCCGACGCTATCGCAGCCCTTGGCTACATTCCGGTGAACTTTGCAGCCTCTGGTTTATCTGCGATGACTATCACAGGCCACAAAGTGGGTTCACCAGTTGGAGTCGGAGCCTTGATCCTTTCTAGGTCTGAGAAACTCACGCCCGTTTTTCACGGTGGCGGCCAGGAAAGAAACTTGCGTTCAGGCACACCGGATGCCGCAGCCGCCTCAGCGATGGCCCTTGCAGTTAAAGAAGCCGTAGGCGAACAGGATCAACTTCAAGTCCTACACGAGATGCTCTCAGCGAGATTAGTTTCTGGCGTGCGGGAAGTAGCACCCGAGGTTAAATTCTCTTCTGAGCACGCTCCCAGGCTTTCAAATAATGTTCACTTTAGATTCCCAGGCTGTCTTGGAGATAGCTTGCTTTATCTGATGGATGTCAATGGAGTTTCAATCTCAACCGGCTCGGCTTGCTCCGCCGGTGTCAGCAGTCCCTCCCACGTGGTGCTATCTCTTGGAGCCAATTCCGACGAGGCGATGGGCACAATGAGAATCACCTTTGGCCACAATTCCACTGAGGCCGATGTTGACGCATTCCTGGAAGCGTTCCCAAAAGCCTACGAAGGTGCCAAAAAGGCAGGGTTGACTAGGCGATGAAGATTCTGGCTGCCATGAGTGGAGGAGTGGATTCAGCAGTAGCTGCCGCTCGCGCTGTTGAGGCCGGGCACGAGGTGGTTGGAGTGCACCTCGCCCTTTCTCGAATGCCTGGAACTTTGCGAACCGGTTCCAGGGGCTGCTGCACGGTCGAGGACTCAATGGACGCTCAGCGGGCTGCCAACAAAATTGGAATCCCTTTTTATGTTTGGGACTTCTCCGAGCGCTTCAAACAAGATGTAGTGGATGATTTTATCTCCGAGTACGCAGCTGGAAGAACTCCAAATCCCTGCATGAGATGCAATGAGAGAATCAAATTCGCTGCCCTCCTCGAAAAAGCGATTGCCTTAGGGTTCGATGCGCTCTGCACCGGGCATTACGCCAGCGTCGAAAGGGACGCTGAGGGAAATTTGGAACTTCACCGCTCTTTCGCCATTGCCAAGGATCAGTCCTATGTGCTCGGCGTTCTGACTGAAGAACAACTCAAGCATTCATACTTTCCGATCGGCAAGGCCGCCAACAAGCAAGACATCCGCAAAGAAGCCAAGGATCGAGGGCTGTCGGTTGCAAACAAGCCCGACAGCTATGACATTTGCTTTATCCCGGAAGGGGACACCAGAGATTGGCTGTCGGACAAAATTGAGCTAAGGTCTGGATCAATTGTTGATAGCGAAGGAGCAGAACTCGGCACGCATGAAGGAGCCCTCGGGTACACCGTGGGACAGCGTAAGGGTCTGAAGATAGGTCGTCCTGCCATAGACGGTAAGCCCAGGTATGTGCTTGAGATTAGACCCAAGGAAAATGTCGTAGTCGTGGGCCCAGAACAAGCTTTGACAATTTCTGAACTGTCTGGTGAAAATTACTCCTGGTGCGGCAAGGCGCCAGAAAATTCAAGCGATTGGTTTGCAGCCGAAGTTCAAGTCCGAGCTCACGGTGAATCTCACCCATGCAAACTTCGAGTAGTCGATAGCCAAATGGTAATTAGGCCAAATATGCCGATTCGCGGGATCTCTCCTGGCCAAACAGCCGTTGTTTATCTTGGTGCCCGAGTGCTTGGCCAAACCACAATCGACAAGACGGTCTCCGCAGTTTTGGAGCAGGTGTGAAATTGGACAAGAAAATAGTTGATCGGGTTGCCGAGCTAGTTGACGCCATAAACGAACATCGCAGTGCCTATTACCAGTTAAACATATCATTAATCTCGGACGCAGATTACGACAAGTTGATGCGCGAGCTCGAAGGGCTCGAGTCAAAGCATCCGGAGCTAATCACGGGCGATTCACCGACTCAAACCGTCGGTGGAGAAGCCAGCCAAACCTTTGCGCCAGTTGAGCACCTTGAGCGGATGATGAGCCTGGACAATGTCTTTACGAGCGACGAGTTAGACAGTTGGCTTGAGAAAACTGGCGGCGGTCCATTTTTGTGTGAACTCAAAATTGATGGGCTTGCAATTAACTTGAGATACGAAAAAGGGAAACTCGTATCTGCGGCCACCAGGGGCGACGGCGCCGTTGGCGAGGACGTCACCAGAAACGTGATGACGGTGAAGGGAATCCCTCACACTCTCTCCGGAAAAAACCACCCGGATGTAGTCGAGATTCGTGGCGAGGTGTTTTACTCGCTGGCTGATTTCGCCAAGCTTAATCAGTCACTGATTGACGCAGGCAAAGCCCCCTTTGCCAACCCTCGAAATTCTGCCTCCGGATCATTGCGTCAGAAAGATTCCAGTGTCACAGCATCAAGGCCTCTACAGATGATTGTTCACGGCATTGGCGCTTGGCTTGACAAAAGCGTTGTCAGTCAATCTGAGCTCTATGCGCACCTGAAAAGCTGGGGACTACCTACCTCCGGCAGGTATCAGGTCTTGGATAACCCTAGCCAAGTAAATAAGTACATTGCTGATTTTGAAGCTAAGCGCCACACTCTCGAGCACGAAATCGATGGTGTTGTTGTAAAAGTTGACGAGCTTTCGAGGCAGCAATCACTTGGGTTCACCTCTCGTGCGCCGAGGTGGGCTATTGCTTATAAGTATCCGCCAGAGCAGGTAAACACGAAGCTATTGGATATCAAAGTATCCATTGGAAGAACTGGGCGAGCTACCCCGTATGCGGTTTTAGCTCCGATTCGCGTGGCCGGAAGCGAAGTTGAATTTGCCACTTTACACAATCAAGAGGTTGTGGCAGCCAAGGGTATTCTTATCGGCGACACCGTGGTGCTTAGAAAAGCAGGGGATGTAATTCCTGAGATTCTGGGACCAGTGGTTGCGCTCAGGGATGGCTCTGAAAGCAAGTTTGCCATGCCAAAAAACTGCCCAGACTGTGGCTCAAAGCTGGCTCCAGCTCAAGATGGCGATGTTGACCTTCGATGCCCGAATGCTAAATCTTGCCCGGCCCAACTTCGGGAACGAATTGCTTATATCGGCTCCCGTTCGGCCTTGGATATCGAAGCACTTGGGTTTGTGACGGCCGTTGCATTGACTCAGCCATTTGAGCCGAAGGTGCCTCCGGTCAAATCTGAAGCGGACCTATTCACCCTCAAGCTTGAGGACTTGCTTCCAATCAAGTCGCAGGTTGTTGATGCGGATACCGGAGTTGCAAAACTTGATTCGGATGGTAAGCAAAAGGTAGTGGAATACTTCAGGAAAAAAGATGGCTCGCCTGCAACGGTTGCAACCAAACTTCTAGAGGAATTAGAAAAAGCAAAATCTCAACCTGCTTGGCGGGTTCTGGTTTCGCTTTCTATTCGACACGTGGGTCCTGTAGCTGCAAGATCGCTAATGAACTCGCTCGGTTCAATAGACAAAGTCTTCTCAGCCTCCGAGCAAGAGCTGGCAAGAGTAGATGGAGTCGGGGCGGTAGTAGCAGCAACAATCAAAGAGTGGATTTCAATTGATTGGCACAAAGATATAGTCCAAGCCTGGAAAAAAGCCGGAGTTAACTTCACTCAGGACATTTTGGCTTCCGACTCAGGGCTATTTCAGGGAATGAGTATCGTCGTGACTGGAACGCTCTTGGAGCTAACGCGTGAACAGGCGGAAGAGGCCATCATTTCACGCGGAGGCAAGCCCGCTTCATCGGTTTCTAAAAACACCGCGTTTGTAGTTGCGGGCACGGCCGCCGGGTCCAAACTTGCCAAGGCGGAATTGCTCGGCATAGAAGTAATTGATGAAGCGGAGTTTGCTAAGAGGCTAGCGAACTAGTACTTCTTGTCCTCATAGGACTCAACTTCGATTGCATCGTAGGATCCTGCGCGAGGCCCAGAATAGTCGACATTGGTCTCAAAGCCATCGGTTATTGAAGGCGAAGACCCCTCGAGCTGGCTCTGAGCTAGGGTTTCATCAGCTGCCACCATGGACTCGGTAGACATCAAGGACTTCAAAGTGTTTAGGAAGTCTTCAATTTCGTTAGCCTCGGACTCCCAACGAGATAGTCGATCCTGTCCATCCACAATTACCGCGTTTGCGAAAGCCTCGGCCTTGCGAGCAAGAAGTTCTGCACGACGACGTGACTGGTTGATCAAATTTCCAGCGTTTCGCTGAGTATCCTCAGTAACTCTTGCTGCTTCGGCCTTGGCGTCGCGAAGAGTTCTTTCGGCTTCCGAGCTTATTTCGGCAGCAAGTCTTGATGCTTCGGCAACTACCTTGTTGGCTTCATCGGTTGACTGCTGAGACTGCTTTATCGCAGATTCGTAAATCATTAGAGCTTCTTGCTCACTTTCGTCGCTCTTAGCCTTGAGCTCTGCCTCGAGTTCAACTCTGGACTGTGCAGTGCGCTGAGCAAGTTCGTGAGCTAGGGCACGAGCTTCTTCAGTCTCGCGGTGAACAGCGGCACGAAGGTCTGCAGCGTATCTTTCACCCTCTGAGCGAATTACTGATGCTTCGCGCTGAGCGTGAACAATTTTTTCGGTAGCTTCCATTTGCTGAGTTTTTGCCTGACTCAAGATTTCCGTGCGGGAGCTCTCGGCTTCCAGGACCTTTTGTTTTGCCTTCGTTTCTGCATCAAAATAAAGAGTCTGAACGGCTGTTTCGGTTTTACGAGTAAGTTGCTCAGCTTCGGCCTTGGCGGTTTCGCGAATGCGCAGTGCGTCTTGACCAGCATCGGTAATAAGTTTTCTAGCCTGCTCTTCAGCAACACGAAGTGTCTGCTCGAACTGAGCACCAAGTTCTGCGTAGCCGGTTCCGGCATCGCGCTTTAATCTCTGCTTTAGGCTGGCGATTTCAGATTTGAGAAACTCAGCCTCGCTGGCTGCTTTGTAGTTGAATTCTCGAATGTGTTCAAGCTCTTCACGCATTGCGGAGACTGCTGCGTCTACTTCGTTCTTGTCGTAGCCTCTAAAAACGAGCTTAAATTCTGTATTGTCCACGGGTCTTGACCTTTTTGTAGGGGATTAGGGGTTTACTACCTAGATAACTACTTTAGTGGGGTATTTTGCCCCAAAATCAACCAAATCCTTTATTGCTAGACTGGTCCAGCTGGGGTCAAAACCCATCCAATCCAGAGTCTGTCTAAACCGAAGGTTTCAATGTCTGAGATCACCCCTGAGCTAGTAAGGCACCTAGCGGGCCTTGCCCGCATTGAGATAAGCGAGGCTGAGGTGGCCCAATTTGCCAGTCAGCTGGCATTGATTGTGGAATCGGTTGCCACCGTAAAAGCTGCTGTGAGCAATGAAATTGTCGCCACCAGCCACCCAATTCCAATGGCCAATGTCTTCCGTGAGGATGTCGTGAAGCCATCGTTGACTCAAGAACAGGCTCTTTCCGGTGCCGCCGACAGTGAATCCGGCCGCTTCAAGGTCTCAGCCATCCTGGATGAGGACTAGAGCCTAAATGTCATTTCTAAACAAGTCCGCCCATGAACTATCTTCGATGCTGGTATCCAAGGAAATATCCTCGGTAGAGCTAACCCGTGCCCAGCTGGACAACATCGACAAGCTAAACCCGAGGCTCAACAGCTATCTGACCGTCACTCATGAATTAGCCCTTACCCAAGCTCGCCAAGTTGACGAACTTCGCGCCAAGGGCGAAAAGCTCTCGGCGCTCGCGGGTGTGCCAATTGCGCTAAAGGACAACCTCACCACAATCGGCATTGAAACAACCGCGGGATCAAAGATTCTTCAGGGCTGGGTGCCTCCCTATAACGCCACGGTTATCGAAAAGATTCTTTCCCACCGCATGCCAATTCTTGGCAAGACCAACTTGGATGAATTTGCAATGGGTTCTTCCACAGAGAACTCGGCATACGGCCCATCGCTAAACCCATGGGATTTAGCTCGCACCCCCGGAGGCTCAGGAGGAGGATCATCCTCCGCTGTTGCCTCCATGCAGGCACCCCTGGCCTTGGGTTCTGACACCGGAGGATCTATCCGTTTTCCAGCAGCGGTCACCGGAACTGTTGGGGTCAAGCCAACCTATGGAGCGGTTTCTAGATACGGCCTTATTGCCCTTGGTTCATCACTGGATCAAATTGGCCCTGTCACCAGAAGCGTCTTGGACGCAGCGATGCTCCACGATGTAATTGCCGGGCACGACGACATGGATGCAACCTCTCTTGCAGAATCCCTTGGCTCAATGACAGAAGCGGCCAAGAACGATTCGGTCAAAGGCCTCAAGATTGGAATCATCAAGGAGCTAACTGGCGACGGATTCCAGGCTGGGGTATCTGAGAGGTTCCAGGAAGCGCTTGAGCTCCTGGTTACCGCGGGGGCTAAAATTGTTGAGGTTTCTTGCCCGAGTTTTAAGTACGCAATCGCTGCCTACTACTTGATTCAGCCAGCTGAAGCTTCTTCAAACCTGGCCCGCTTCGACTCGGTTCGATTTGGATTGCGTGTCATGCCAGAAGGTGCCGCCACCGTTGAAAAAGTAATGGCTGCAACCCGCGAAGCAGGTTTTGGTGCAGAAGTTAAGCGCAGAATCATTTTGGGGACCTACGCTCTTTCTTCGGGCTACTACGACGCTTACTACGGAAGCGCCCAAAAGGTAAGAACTATGATTCAGGCAGATCTCGCCAAGGCCTTTGAGAAAGCCGACGTGCTAGTTTCGCCAACTGCTCCAACCACAGCTTTCCTTCTGGGGGAGAAGCAAGAAGATCCTCTAGCTATGTATCTAAACGACATCGCAACAATTCCGGCCAACTTAGCCGGAATTCCAGGAATGAGTCTTCCGGTCGGTCTTGCAAGCGAGGACAACCTTCCAGTTGGAGCTCAGTTCTTAGCTCCAGCCAGACAAGATGCACGACTCTATAAAGTTGGAGCGGTTCTGGAAAAACTACTTGAGAACAAGTGGTCAAAGACCATGCTGGAGTTCGCACCAGAATTGAAGGTGAACTAATGGCTAAAGATCAGCTAATGGATTACCAGAAGGCACTCGATTCTTACGAGGTGGTTATTGGTCTCGAGGTTCACGTCGAACTAAACACCAACACCAAGATGTTTTGCGGTTGTGCGAACGTGTTCGGTGATGAGCCAAACACCAACGTTTGCCCAAACTGCCTAGGTTTTCCTGGAGCAATGCCAGCGGTAAACGGCAAGGCTATAGAAAATTCGATCAAGATTGGACTAGCCCTGGATTGCGAAATTGCCGCCACTGGCCGTTTCGCCAGGAAGAACTACTTCTATCCAGACTTGGCCAAAAACTTTCAGACCTCCCAGTACGACGAGCCAATTGCCTTCGAGGGCACCATCGACATAGAGGTTCCATCGGGCAAGGTCTTTACAGTCGCAATTGAGCGAGCCCACATGGAAGAAGATGCCGGCAAGCTAACTCACGTTGGCGGCTCAACTGGCCGAATACAAGGGGCAGAATTCTCTCTCGTTGATTTCAACCGCGCCGGTGTTCCGCTTGTTGAAATTGTAACTAAGCCCATCTATGGCGCGGGTGATGAAGCACCTGAACTAGCTGCTGCCTACGTTCGATCAATTCGTGAGATCGTGAAGAACCTTGGAGTTTCTGACGCTCGCATGGAGCGCGGCAACGTGCGCTGTGATGCCAACGTTTCTATTCGCCCGAAGGGCCAAGAAAAACTCGGCACTCGCACCGAGACCAAGAACGTAAACTCGCTGCGCAGCATCGAGCGCGCGGTCAAATATGAAATTCAACGCCAGGCACACTTGCTATCCCAGGGCACTGCAATTATTCAAGAAACTCGTCACTGGCACGAAGACCGTGGTGCAACTTCTTCCGGTCGACCAAAATCTGACGCTGATGACTACCGCTACTTCCCTGAGCCAGACCTTGTCCCAATCCAGCCTTCCAAGGAGTGGATTGAGCGGCTACGTGCAACACTTCCTGAGAAGCCTGCGATTAGACGCAAGCGTCTTCAAGAGCTTTGGGGTTTTAGCGATCTAGAATTCCGCGATGTTGTGAACTCTGATTTGCTAGATGAAATCGACGACACTGTGAAGGCTGGAGCAAAACCCCAGGCTGCGAGAAAGTGGTGGACCGGAGAACTTGCTCGAATTGCAAACAGCGAAGATAAAGACATTGCAGAGCTTTCCATAACACCAACACAGGTCGCTCAGATCGCAGCCTTAGTTGACAGTGGAGAACTTACCGATCGCCTAGCTCGCGAAGTTCTCACCGGAGTATTGGCCGGCGAGGGAAATCCTGAAGAGATTGTTGCTAAGCGAGGACTCGAAGTTGTCTCCGATGACGGTGCACTCCTTGCCGCCATCGACAAAGTACTCTCCGAACAGCCGGACGTGCTTGAAAAAATTCGTGAAGGAAAACTTCAGGCAGCCGGCGCCGTTATTGGTGCTGTTATGAAGGCCATGGCTGGTTCAGCTGATGCGGCCAGGGTCCGAGAGCTGGTAATCCAGCGGGCAAACGAGCTCTAAATCCCCCAAAATGCGGCTATTTCCGAAGGTGTATAACCCTGTGGATAACTTGAAGGTTTCCCTGAAGGTTAGGGCTTTTGGCTGGGGAAAACTCTCAACCTAGACTCCAGAGTTGAAGGAAGGCCTAGCTCCCACCAGCTGAACCGCCTTAGAACCGGCCTCTACACCAGATTTCAGGGCCATTTGGACCATTTCAAGACCCAGTTCCTGAAAGACTTCACCAGCGACCAAGGAAGCTAAGAACCCAGCGCAAAACGCATCGCCGGCTCCAGTGGGGTCAATCGATTCGGTTTCTTGGCCAGCGACTTCAGCGCTGTGGCCGTTGGCCCAATGAGCTTCAGCACCATTTTGACCTTTGGTCACAACATTCAAAGCTACGACTCCTGTTAGCCCAAGCAGCTGATCTTCTTCGAGGTTTGGAAAAATCAGATCAGCCTCAGAGATGAGCTCCTTAAATTTTTCCACCCCGTGGTCTTTAATAAATCCGTAAGAACCCGGATCGATTGCCAAAAGCCCGCCGGCTTGCCTAACTCTTGCAGCAAATTCCTTGATCTCTTCAAGCCCTCTTCCCAGAAGTGAATAACCCGAGAGATAAACCGCGGCGAATCCTGTTGGATCAATTGCCCGAAGATCTAGATCCAAGTTTGCTCCACGGTCAGTGAGCATCGAACGCGAATCTCCCTGTACCAGAACGACCAGTGAACCGGTTGGCTTGGCACTTGACTGAAGAGCTGCTTCGATACCGTTTTGTTCTAGCTCAGCATCCAGTTTTCTAACATCAGTTGAGCTCACGCAACCGACGAACCTTGTTTGAACTCCAAGGAAGGCAAGCCAAGATGCCACGTTGGCAGCTTGGCCGCCCATCGATTTATGGATTGCAGATTTGGTATCTGTGTTGGGGCGTATCTCTGATTCTGGAATTACGATGACATCTTCGATTACATCTCCAATTACCAGAATCTTGGTCACTTGATTTCCGCCCAAGCCTTAGCAATATCTGCAGCAACCGAAACGTTGTTGCGAGCTAGATCAAGGTTTACTTCAAGTGATCTGCCCTTGGACTCTTGAACAATAAACCCAAGCAGGAATGGGGTGACGGCCTTGCCGGTGACACCGGCTTTTTTAGCAGCTTCAAAAGCAATTGCTAGCACGCGATCGTGCTCTTTTGGATCCCACTGCTTCTCGATTGGGATTGGGTTGGCAACAACCATGCCTTGGCCGTGACCAAACTCATCCTGAGCCTTCATGGCCCTGGCAACTGCTTCGGCGGAAGCCAAAGACCAGTCGAGAGTGTATCCCGAGCGGGTTAGCCAAAATGCTGGAAACTCTTTGGTCTTGTACCCGATTACTGGAACACTCAAGGTTTCCAGGCGCTCAAGAGTTGCTGGAATATCCAAGACCGATTTCACGCCAGCGGAAACAACCGTAATTGGAGTCACAGCCAGAGTCGAAAGATCAGCCGATTCGTCATAGGTTTCTACTGCTCCGCGGTGAACTCCTCCAAGTCCTCCGGTTGCAAAAATTCTTATTCCAGCCAGTGAAGCCAGGTGGGCAGTGGCAGCTACGGTGGTTGCGCCCGACTCTTTTCTGGCAGCAAGAATTGGGATGTCTCGAACACTTGCTTTAGCCAAATCTTCGTTGGCTATGCGATTTATGCCATCATCATCCAGTCCAATTCTTGGCACCCCATCGAGAATTGCAATTGTTGCCGGGACAACCCCCTTCGAACGAAGTATTTGCTCAAACTCTTTGGCCGCTTCAAAGTTTCGAGGTCTTGGAAGCCCATGCGAAATTATTGTGCTCTCGAGGGCAACAACGGGCTTGCCGGCTGCAAGAGCGTCGGCTACCTCTGGGGAGGTGATAAAGGAACCCATTAGATAAGGGTAGCTAGTTTGGGAAGGGTGTTTGATTCTCAACTTGGGGTGAGTAACGGGACTTGAACCCGCGACTTCCTGGACCACAACCAGGCGCTCTACCAGCTGAGCTATACCCACCATGTCTTGAAACCTGTTGGCTTCAAAGCCTTTTTATTCTATTGCGTTTGCTGCGCACTTGTCTTGGCCTCAACGCTTGTTGGACCGGGGGCTTCAACCAGCACCGTCTTGCGGTAATAGACGAGCTCGCCGATTGATTCCCTTATGTCTGCAAGGGCGCGATGTCCGCCAGATTTCTTTGGTAATTGGAAGTAAACCTTTGGGTACCACCTGCGGACGAGTTCTTTGATGGATGAGACATCAACATTTCGATAGTGCAGATGGGCATCGAGAAGTGGCATGTAGCGATTGATAAACATCCGATCGGTGCCGATTGAGTTTCCAGCTAAAGGCGCAGTTCTCGCCTCCGCGGCAAATTTCTTGACGTATTCAAGAATCTGCGCCTCAGCTTCTTCAAGGCCTAATCCTTCTGGCAGGAGTTCCAGCAAGCCAGATTCTTTGTGCATGTTGGTGACGAACTCACCCATTCCAGCCATTGATTCTTTGCGAGGCTTGATGACCACGCTTAGGCCATCATCCAAGATGTTGAGCTGTGAGTCGGTGACTAAAACTGCAATCTCAACCAAAGAGTCTTTCTCGACATCGAGACCGGTCATCTCGCAGTCGATCCAGACTAGGTTCTCAGAGGACTTCATAATCTTTTAAGTTTAGCGGGCGTTTCTTGACTTAGCCTTTGCTTTACTCTTCGGCCTTCTTGGCTTCTTTAGAGCCTTACGCTCCTTACGACCTTCGATCAACCAATAAAGAACTGGGACAATCACCAGAGTCAATAGGGTCGAGGAAACCAGTCCACCGATAACAACTATCGCAAGCGGCTGGCTGATGAATCCACCACCGGTAATACCAAAAGCCAAGGGTGATAGGGCAAAGATAGTTGCCAAAGCGGTCATCAAAATTGGACGAAGGCGCTGACGTGAGCCATCCATGATTGATTGCTGAATGGGTCTACCTTGCTTGCGGTATTGGTTTATGAGGTCAATCAAAACAATTGCATTGGTCACCACCACACCAACCAGTAGCAACATTCCGATCAGTGCAGGGACACCTAGGGGAGTGTCAGTAATCAAAAGAAGACCAAGTGCTCCAGTTGCAGCAAACGGAATTGAGATCAGCAAGATTAGTGGCTGAATCAGGCTCGAGAAGGTAGCAACCATAACTAGGTAAACAATCGCTACGGCAGCAAGCAACGCAAGACCTAGCTGCTGGAAGCTCTCGGTCTGCTCAGCTGAAACTCCACCAATAGTTGCCGTGGCACCAACGGGTAGTTCAATTTCGGCAAGCTTTGCTGTGACGTCTCGGGTTACAGCACCTAAGTCATCAGAGTCTGGGGTCAAGGCAACTGTTGCCACTCGCTCGCCCTTTTCACTGGTGATTGAAACTGGTGCCTGCACTTCGCTGATGTTGGCGATTTCCTGCAATTCAATAACTCCACGACGAGTTGGAATCTGGATTTCTTCGATTTCTTCGACAGTGGCAGGAGTGGCCTCCTGAACTAGGAAAATCGGCGTTGATTCGTTCTCGATGTTCACATCACCAATTGAAGATGGGCGGAGGGTTGAAGACACTAGTCCCGAGACCTGAATTTCGGTCAGCCCATACTCGGCGGCCCTCACTCGGTCAACGGTAATCTTCAAGGTCCTTTGCTGTTCTGAAAGTGAAGAGGTTATTTCGGAGAGGTTTTCAACTGCGATCATGCCGCTTCGAACCTTCTCAACTGCTGCAAAAAGTGCCTCATCGGTGGTACCTGAAATTTTGATGTCGATTGTTCCAGAACCGCCAACACCTGGACCTCCGCCGGCTGAGATTGAAGTCTCTCCGATGTCAGAGCGTGCGTCGATACCCTTTTGAATAGCATCCTTGATGGCATCCCCATCGGCATCCTTGGTAAGCGAGACCTGAATTGTGGTCGCATTGGCATTGCCACCAAAATTGACTCGGCCATCTGCTCGACCACCGAAGGTTGCCAAAACGGTTTCAACCCCGTCTTGCTCGAGGATTAAGGCCTCAACAACATTTGATGCTTCATCGCGTTGTTCAAAAGTACTTCCCGCTGGAAGCTCCTGGCGAACTGAGAAAGTGTCTCCTCCGAAATCACCGATGAAGTCGGTCTTTAGCTGAGGAACAAGCGAGAAGGTAAAGCCCAGAACTGCAGCCGATGCAATCAAAGTAACAACCGGGTGAGCCTGAGTGGTTTTCAAAACTGGAATGTAGCCTCGCTGCAACCAGCTCTTTTTCTCTTTCCGCTCTTCTATTTCGCGAGCCTTTTCTATCTTCGAAGTAAGTTGACTTTCGCTTAATTTCTTTTGATTGCCTTCAGTAGTTGGAGCCTTCAAGAACCAGTAGGCCAGCACAGGAACGATTGTTAGAGAAACAATCAATGAGGCTAGAAGGGCGATTGTGAAGCTCAGGCTAAAGGGCCTAAAGAGCTCTCCAACTACTCCGCCAACTAGTGCCACCGGCAAGAATACGGCCACGGTTGTGATGGTTGCTGAAGTAATTGCTCCAGCCACCTCCTTAACTGCTTGAATAATCGCACTCTTTTTCTCTTCTCCATAGGAGAGGTGTCTATTGATGTTCTCAATAACCACAATCGAGTCATCCACCACTCGACCAACCGCAATGGTTAGGGCGCTCAGAGTGAATAGGTTCAGGCTGTAATCAGAAACCAGCAAGCCGGCAAAGGTGACTAGCAGGGAAGTCGGGATCGAGATAGCGGTGACCAGAGTTGATCTAAGTGAGCCTAAGAACACCAAGATGATCAAAATCGCGAAGGTGAGTCCCAGAGATCCTTCAATTGTTAGGTTTTCAAGCTGCTTCTCAACGAAGGGTCCCTGGTCAAATACAGTGTTGATCTCAACATTGCCACCGAGCTTTTCGGTGAGCTCCTCAATCTTGGCCTCTACGCCGTTGGAGATCGCAACTGTATTTCCATCTTGAGTCTTAGTCACCTGAATGCCAAGCGAATCCAAACCGTTGGTGCGTGAAATTGAAGTGACTGGCTCGTAGTCATACGTGACAACGGCGACATCTCCGATGGTCAAAATTCCTGGGTTAGCAGCAGGTGCCGCTGGAGCGCCTGACCCTGCAGCCGCCGCAGCTGCTTGCGCAGCAGCGGCTTGAGCGGCAGCCTGGGTGTTTTGGGTGTTGGATGAAATGAGCGGAAGCTTCTTGAAAGATTTCAGAGAGTTTACGTTTGTTCCAATTTCGATTTGGAGTTCACCTTCGATGTCAGTGATTGATCCTGCGGGAATAATGAATCCGTTGGCTCGAAGCGCCTCAACTATCGACTGCTGAGAAAGTCCGTTATCGCTCAACACTTCAGCTTTGAGATCGAGGGTGATTTCCTTTTGCTTACCACCGGCAACGGTGATTTCCTGGATACCTGGAACCTGGGAAAGAATCGGAGTGGCAACATCAGCCAAGATTTCGGCGAGTGCGTCGTTATCTCCAGTGGTGGATGCAACCGACAAAACAATAATTGGGACGCTATCAAATGAGCCGGAAATTACTCTTGGGCTCACATCGGAGGGCAGTGAGTCCTTTAGGTTTGCAATGACCCGGTTTAGTTCCTCTTCGACAGTGGCTGTAGCAGTTCCAAAATCAAACTCGACTCTTACGACCGAGAGGTTCGAACTCGATGTGGAGCGAACAGTTACTAGGTTGTTTAGGGTTCGAACCTCATCTTCGATAAGGGAAGAAATCTGAGCATCGACAATCTCAGGAGATGCGCCAGGATACGCCGTGACTATAGAGGCCTGCGGGACTTCGAAGGAAGGAAGCAGCTCTTGCTTCAAGGAGGTTAGGGACAGTAGCCCGGACCCTACAATGAGCACGGTCAATAGACCTACAACTGAGCGGTTGGCAAGTGAGGCGGTGGCTAATCTGAACAAGGATGACCCCTAAATTAAGAAGTGCGAATTTTTTACAACACCTAATCAAAGCACTTACAGCACTTTTCCTTAAGGATAATCGATGAATCTCTCAGCTAGTTCCCAGAACCAGAGCAACCAGAGCGGCTTACTTACTTGCCCTTTAGGCTAGAGCAATGAAGTTATCTAGAATCCTCGCCCTATCTGGTGCGGTTGTGTTGGCTCTGGTCTTGGTAGTTCCTTTTCTGATTCCGGTTCAAACTACAGGAACTGCCACCTATAAAGAGGTAGCGGGCGAGGGGGCAACTTTCGCAACTGCCCAGGGAATCGATATCTTCTACGAGAAATCAGACTTTGTTTGCAAGGAGGCTAAGGATTGCTCCAATCCACCGGTGATTTTCCTTATGCACGGCTTTGGCGCCAATACCTTCTCCTATCGAGAAATAATCGAACCACTGAGTCAACTTGGCGATGTCATCGCATACGACAGACCAGGTTTCGGGCTTTCTGAAAGACCCACCAGCTGGGACAGCGAAAACCCTTACGGGTCAATTGGCCAAGATCTGATTCTTGATGAGCTGATTGCTCAATTCGCTTCTGGCCGAGACGTAATTCTTGTTGGTCACTCTGCTGGAGGAACACTTGCGGCTCAATATGT
>Ga0315908_10001362_pt1 | contig 18408 bp, 7 predicted proteins | sample LakEriMetagenome_12_FD_203520 | JGI IMG/M metagenome (GOLD analysis project Ga0315908, IMG submission 203520) | Freshwater fungal communities from buoy surface, Lake Erie, Ohio, United States - Buoy 4 MA124 | ecosystem: Environmental > Aquatic > Freshwater > Lake > Lake biofilm | place: USA... | reverse complement strand
ATTAAAATGATTTTACTGGAACTACATTTTAGACTTAAAATGATGAATATAATGATGAAAGTTTCCTAAATCTATAATAATAAGAATGTTTTTTTACTAAACCAATTAAATATTTGCAAGAAATTATTAAAGCCTTTACAAATACTTCAGCTAATTCATAGTATTAAGTATAAACTCATTGTGGTCTGATTGCTAAAATATATTTTAATAAATCTTAATAATAAAACCAAGAAAAAAATGTTAAACTTTATTAAGGATTTGAAATCAATTATTTTAGTTTTAATTTGAGATATTTATATTCAAATATTTAATAATTATACTTTGATATTATATTTACTCTAGTTTTTTCTGATTTTTATAAAGAGTTAAATTAATTGAGTTTATAAAATTATTTAATAAAAATTGTTTAAAATATTATTTTCTAAGAAAATTCAGAATTACCTCAATATGATATGGATTAAATTAAAAAATAAGCTAAAAATAATATTAAAAAGTTAAAAAAAGCTTTTCTTTTTTTCAGTAAATTATTTTTATTATTTTAGAAATCTAAAAATAAAGTTTGCAGAATATTTTAGACTATGTTACAGTAATAATTTTGATTTAAAATATAAAAATAAATGTAATTAATGAAGATTTAGAATTGGTTGAGGAAAAAATAGAGGAAAATTAATCAGATGTAGATTTGATAATAAAAATTTTGAACATTTAGGACAAAAATTAATTAAAAAATTAATTTTTATATTGGGATTAATAGAAACAGATAAAAATTTTGAGTACAGATTAAATAAATTTTTTAAAATAAAATTTAATAAAATCTATCTATTCTATTTTATTGGATTTATTATTTTTTTATTTTAACTCTTATTTTAAAACAAAATTTGATATTGATGTCACGGCTAATGTTGATGAATATGATTATATTAATATTTGTTAATTTAATTCTACGAAATTAAGTGATGAAAATTAAGATGAGTAATTGATAAATATTTTAAATATTTTTTAAGAAAAAATAATGTTTTCGTCTATTTTTGATTAAAAAAGCATTAAAAATTATTAATAAGAATTAGAAATACTGTTATCAAATTTAAACGCCCATTCTGATATGTCTGTTCTAATAAATAATTAATAAAACAATATTATTAAATTTACTAATAAATTAAAAAATGGATTTAAGAATTCCTACTTATTTAAAGTCGTATAAAATTAAGATTAAAAAGATTAATTGAATCTGATAATTAAAAATACTAACTTAAAATTACTTTATAATTTAGATAATTTACTTATCCAAAATAATAAATAATTATCAGAAACTATATTTCAATAAATACCTTAAATGTTTATTAAGTTATTTATAAATATTTGTGAATAAATCTAATCAAATTAGAAAAAATAAGAGATAAAGTCAATTTAAATTCTATAAAAATATATGACTTTAGATTGATTTTAAACTTGTATCACTACTATTTGTGCAATTAATTATATAAAATATGATTAAGAATAATAAAGAAAATAAAGTTACTTCAGCTATTTTTAAGGCATTGATAAAAACTTAGAAAGTTTCATAGAAAAATAATTATCAAAAGTTTAAAATTTAAATGACTCTTAACAATACATGATTTAATTTTTTTAAATATTAAATCAAATAAATTTAAATAAAAATCAGGTATAGATGAATTTATATCTTCTCAATAATAAGGATATATATGATGAAAGTGTTCAAAATGAATTTGTATAGGAATAAATATAATTCTATCAAATTATTAATTATTATGATTAAAAAGAGTATATATTTAAAGTTAGAATATAATATTTGAATGAGTTCAAACATTTTCAACTTAAAAAAAATATTACACAATATTTATCATAAATATCAATAAAATTTCCTAAAATTATATAATCAATTGATAATGAATTTATTTACTTAACTAAAGAATTTTTGATAAAAGTTAGTAATTCTTACTATAATACTGTTTAAAATTAATTTAATATAATTGATTCTTTAATAAAATAAATAGTCTTCAAAAAAATAAAAATCAGCTTTTAACAATTATTATTTATTTTTTGAATTAAAAAAATTAAAAAAATTTATATTAATCTTTTTAAAATTAATAGAAGATAAAATATCCATAAATCATTTTATTTAATTAAAAAACAATTTTAAATTTAAAATTTATATTTAAATATATTTAAGAAAATATAGTAAATAACAAAATAATATTAGTTATTAATGTCTAGACATTTTTTTAATTAACATAAATTTTTTATTAACTATTAAGTTAGTATTATAAAAATACAAAAGTTTTTTATAAAAAAGAAATAAATTAATTAAAAATAATAATAAAAATTAAAAGATCAATAATTATTGAAAATAATTTTAATAAAAAAAAAATATTATTTAAAAAAATATTTTATTGATTTTATTTATTAGATTTAGTAATTAATTAGAATGGATAAATAAAAGATTAACTTAAATTAATAAATGATAGTTTAAAATTAAGATTAAATATAATAAAATCAATAAATTTTTGAATTACTATTTGAAAAAAATTTATAAGAATAATAAAAAATAGTTGAAAATTAAGATTATTAATGTAAAAATATAAATTATTATATTGATAAAATATAAATAGATTAAAAAATAGATAAATATTAAGTAAAGTATGATTAATAAAATATTGAAGATAATTATAATTAGAAGATACAAATATAAAATTCGCCATTAATTATTAAATAAACAGAAAAAAAACCAAAAGTTTAAAATAAAGAAATTTTATAATTTGAACATATTTTTTAAAACTTAGTAAATAAAAAATTGAAATCTTTATATTTATAATATAAAATATTTAAGAGATGGTAGGTATATAATAATAAAATATTTTAAAGATTAAAGTTAGTAGGAAATTTTTAAATTTTGGATTAATTTAAATAAAAATAAAAAAATATAATTCATTTTAAATAATAAAATAATATTTTAAAAATATCACATATAAAAACAAAATAGCTTTATTCATTCAAAAAAAAATTAAAAAATTATTAATGTAAAAAAAAGAAAAAATCTTCAAAATATAAAAAAGAAATACACTTTTACCAAAAATTTTTTAAAACTTATATTATTTATATAATAGAAAAAATACTTTATTTACATTTAATTTATTAAAGAAAAATTTAGTAATTTTTTAATAAAATTTAAAAAAAATATAATATATTTAAAAATTTTTCAAATAATAATAAAATGGGGTTCTCTAAAAATAAAAAAAAATAGAATAAAAATAAAATAAATTAAATTAAAAAAATAATATTTAAAATCCAATATAAAATTTAATTTCTAATTTGGAATAAATTAAAGAAGAATTATAAAAAGATAATTTTAATCTTTAATAATAAAATGAAAATGATAAAATCTAAACATAAGAATTCAAATAAATTCAATAGGAATAGTAAATTTAATATAAATAAAACTTTATTAATTTAAGCGAAATTATAATAATTAATTAAAATAATTAATAAATTTTATAATAAAATTAAATTTAAGAAATATAATAAAATATTAATGAATAATAGACAATAAAAAATATTCATATATGTTAAGAATAAAATTAAAAAATTAATCAATAAATTGTTATGTAGTCAAGTTTATAAAGAGAAAAAAAAATATATAATTAAGAAAATTAATGTATTTAAGAATAAAATATTACTAATACTTAAAATTAAAATAATTAATAAAAAAATATATTGCCTTAATAAAAACTTAAAATCAATAACAAATCTGTTTCACCTATAAACTAAAAATAATAATAAAATAATGAATAAAATAAAATAAAAAATATTCAATAAAAATAAACTATTTAAAATCTTATATCTCAATTAAATTTATAATATTTCTAATCAAAATTAGTAAATAAAAATTAAAAATAAAAAAATACAAATTTAATAAACTAGCTTAAATTAATAAATTAAAATGTTAAAAGGCTTGAATTTTAATCAAATAAATTATTTGAATGATTATAAATTAATTTTAAATATTTAAATATTATTAATTAATTTATAAAATATATTTATTTCAAATAAAAAATGAACAAAATATAGCATTCTAGTGAAGAAATAGAATTAACAGATGAGGAACAAGAAAAATAACCTAAAAAAAAAAAGTTGGTTGATAAAAAAAATAATAAAAATTAAATTGATAATATTAATATTAATATATAAAAAGAGAAAAAATAAGATGGAATTTATTTTAAATTAGATAATTTAAAATAAATATAGGTTAAAGAATACAAGAAAAAGATATATATAGATATAAGAAATTATTATGAAAAAGATGGAAATTTGTTACCTACTTAAAAAGGAATTAGTTTAACAATTGAACAATGGAATTTAATCAAATAAATTTAAAATTAAGTTGATGAAGCAATTAAGGAAATTAATAAAAATTGAGTGACTTTTAATTTAATATATTTATTTTTAGTCTAAAAATTATTTTTAAGAGTCAACTAATTTATATTAAATATATAAGAATAATTTTTAAAAATATTTACAAATTTATTTTATATATCTTATATTAAAATTAGAAATAATCATGTTAGCTAAATTTTAAGATCAAGAAAGTTATTATTAATTATAGTTTTCTCAATAATCTTCTATTTAAAAATTCTTATCTGTTAATAAACTCTCCATAAAAGTTGAAAAATCTACATAAAATTTATCTGATTAAATTTTAGACAATTTTATCAATTCATTAAAAAGTTAGGATAAATTATAAAATGATATTGAAAAATATGAAGTTATATCTATAGAAAAAATTATAAATAAAAATTTGAATAATTTTAAAGAAAAATTTAAAATATAAAATAAATATATTTAAAAGAATACTTTATTATCTTAAATAAACAGAAAATAAAAATCATTAAGTTTATAGTTTAAAAATCAATAAACCTTTTTAATAAAATAAAATTTTAGTTTGGATAAAATTAATAATAATAAACAATAAATTAAAGAATTGATTAAATCAAAAAATTTTGAAAATAAATTTAAAATAATTAAAAAAATAAGTTCAGGATAGAATGGAAAAATTTTTTTGTGTTAAAATAAAAATGGATTCGATTATTTTGCGGCAAAAGTTTAATATTTTTTTGATGACGAATAACTTTCTATAAAATAAAATGAGTTTTATTTAACAAACTAACTTTAAAATTAATTTATTATTAAATCTTATTAATAAATTCTAGACCATAATACAAAAGAATATATAATTATTATGGATTATATTGATGGAATGACTTTAAAAAACATTATAAAGTAAAATAAAATTAAACCTCAATTTCTTAATACACTGGAAATTTAAATTTAAATTTCTAAATAATTATTGCTTGCATTAGAATATCTTCATTAAAATTAAATTATTCATAGAGACTTACATTTAAATAATATAATTATTAACTCTTTTTAATAAAGTAAAAAATTAGGAATATAAATTTTAAAATTTATATATTTAATTTATTTAAAAATTAATTTAAAAATATACTGTATAAATATTAATAATATAATATAATATTGTATTATTTAAATAATATTATAGTTAAAATAATTGACTTTGGATCTGCAAAAAAGATATAAAATAATAACTTTATAAATACACCAGCAGGAAAAAACAAATACAATGCACCAGAAGTATCAGATGGTTAAGGATATTCATACTAATCTGATATTTGGTAAGTTGGTTTAATAATATTGTGTTTATTAACTAATAAATAAACTAATTCCAAACAATTAATAAAAACTCATTATAAATACTCTAATCTTAATAAATTTACAAATTTAATTAATAATTTGTAATTAAGAATATTGGTTTCTTAGCTTATTGAATTCGATTTTTAAAAACGAATAACTATTAAATAAGCTTTAGAAATATTAAATTAAATTAAATGAGTTAATTTTTATATTATTTAAATTTTTATTTATTTAATAATAAATTATTATTTTTATATTTCTATGGGTCAAATATATTTATCGAAATGTCCTCTCCACATTAGAAAATCAAATGTTTTTGGTTATTTTTATAGGGGAGTACTTGCTTTGAGGAAATCCTGAAATAAAAATAATATATAAAAATTTTAATAATAATTAGAAATAATAGTTAAAATATTGATTATATTAACGATAAAAATGTTGATAATAACAATAAGATGAAAAAGATGATTATGAAAATGAAAATGATAATAATAAAAATAATGATAATTAATGAATATGTAAAAATGATAATAAGGATGAAAATAATAAATAATAAATTACTTCAAACTCAAGAGGTCTAGCTTAACAAAAAGCATAATTATTAAGATACTATTTACAATTGTAAACATTACCATCTGACTTAAACATGCATTCTCTAGCATCATTGAAACTGTCTAAACAAATCGGCTCCATTTTTTCACTTAAATTATTGATAATATATTACGCATCTTTATAGCAATCAATAAGTTATCTAGCCTGTTATTTACACTCTGTTGGGTTTCTAGGCAGAGGAGAATCTGTTTATTTACAATCTTCATATGTTTTCACTTTATCTCTGCAAAAGTCAAAAGCATATTGACTATGAATTATAACTTCAAAAGATTTAGTGTCCATAAATATAATTATTATTAATATATCAATTATATATTTACATATAAATTTTTATATGTCTATGTTTATATATTTTTATATTACTATCTATATATATATGTTTATATGTTAATATGTTAATATGTTTATATTTATATATTTATATATTTTATTTACATATATTTAAATTAATTAAAGATGGATTAAAGTGAATTGTTGAAAAAATGTATGACTTAAATATAAGAGCTAAATCATGAGTTATAGTAAAGTAATAATAAAAACAGAATTTAATAGTAAATTATCAATACTTTACAGCAAGAAATCGATGAAATAAAGGCTGATTTTATATCAATGCAAAAGTAAAATTAGTTAATTATTAATGAAAAATAATAAATAATTATTGCCAATAATAGTCTTAATAATCAATGTAATGATTAACTTAACAAAATAAAACATTATCTTAAAATAGAAGAGTAATTTTTAATAAATAAAAGCAAGTTAAATGAATAGTAATAAATAAATAATGAGTTACAAGAAATAAATTATCAATTGGAAAATGAGGTTGAATAGAAAAATTAATATTTAATTTAAATTGAATAAACAATTTCACAAATTACTTAAAAAATGGAGTAAATATCTGATTCAAATAAATTATATGAATAATAAAAAAATAATTAGACATAAAAAATAATTAATTATGAATAAGAAATATAAGAGTTATAAATACAATTATAGGAATCTAAACAGAATCATAATAAATCCAAATAGTAAGTTGATTATTAATAATAAATTAATAAAGAGCTTAAAGAATAGTTAGATTAAATGGGAGAAGAATTACAAAAAGATTTAATTAAAATGGATTAAAAAGAATAACAGAATTATAATTATATTAAAGATTTATAAATTTAAATTCAAAAAAATAATTAAGAAAAAGAAGAAAATATTATTGAAAAATAAAATATGAATTCTAAAATATAGTAAATGAGTGAAAAAATAAATAATTTACTAATAAATGAGTAAGAATTAGTTCGAAAATACTAAATATAATTATAACAACAATAAAATGAACTATAAATTTAAAATGATAAAGCAAATAGAGAAAAAGATAGAGTGAGTGAAAAAAATTTATCAATATTAGATGAAAATAGAATGTTAAATGATGAAAATAAGGAATTAAAAAGAAAAATAGAAATGTAATAATAAAAAATGGACTAATTTTAAAAAGAAGGAATAATTATAGAACATCAATTTAAAGAGACATTTTAAAAGGAAGAACAGGAGAAAGAAGAACTAAGAAAAATAATAAAAAAATAATAAAGTTAAATAGAAGAATTAATAGAGAAAAAGAATACAAATTAATCAATGATGATGAATAGTATGGAGAATCAGCAGATTTTATTAACAATTGAGAATGAAAATCAATCAATGAGGGAAGAATTGCAATAATTAAAATAATAAAAAAAACAAGTAGAGCAAAGTTTGTTAGAGAAATTTAAAGAAATTTAATAGTAAATTCAAGATGAGAAGGAACAGAGGAGATTAATATAATAGAAATATAAATAAGTAAAATAGTAGATTGAATAAAATGATCAAGCACATAAATAGGAAATAAAACACTTACAATTATAAGTTATATCCGCTGGAGGATCATAATAATAATAAAATTCAAAATTGTAATAATAATAATTACAAAAGCAGTCGGAATCATAATTCAAATCTAATTTTTATTAGCAGTAATAACAACAAACTACCAAAACCAAAAATATTTATCATACAGATAATACTCTCGTCGTAGATCAGTTTAAAAATGTAATTTTTATTCATTTTAATATTATTAAGGTTATCAATAATATTGAAAAAAGACTTTAAAGTATTAATCATGATTCAGATTCAGATTGATATAAAAAATATTTATATTTATTATTTTAACGAAATAAGTTTCAAATTTTATATTTTTTATATATTTAAAAATGATTATAAAAACTGATCATTTAATTATTTAAAAAATAATAGAATAAAAATTTAATTCTTAGTGATATTATATTATTTAGTACAGAAATAAATTTAATTAATATTATAAATAACCATATTTTTTGAGTTTTTATTTAATTAATTAATTATTACTATAATAAAAATTATTAGTATAAGTATTATTCAAATTTAAAATAAAAGAATGGAAAAGTACAAAATAGGGAAAACCCTAGGGGATGGTACTTTTGGTAAAGTATTCTTAGCAATAAATGAAATAACAGGAGAATAAGTAGCAATAAAGAAAATGAAATAAAAGAAATTTCCTTAATGGGATGAGATCCTATTAATTCCAGAAATAATCTGCTTACAATAATTAAGGCACCCAAACATTATAGAACTGAGAGAAGTAATAAAACTGAATAATGAACTATATTTAGTGTTTGAGTTCCTACACATAAACGTGTACTAACTTTTAAAAGAAAATATAGAATCTAAAAAACCAATAGATCCCTTCCAAATTCGTAATATTATGTTTCAAACATTAAAAGGATTGGAATATATTCACTAAAAGGGTTATTTCCATCGTGATCTAAAGCCAGAAAACTTACTTTATAATAAAAACACAGAAGAAGTGAAAATAGCAGATCTAGGATTAGCAAAAATGATTGAAAGTAAAGGATAATTGACAGATTATGTAAGTACAAGATGGTATAGAGCACCTGAATTAATTCTTAAAACTAAGAAATATGATTAAAGTATTGATGTGTTTGCGTTGGGATGTATAATGGCTGAATTGTATTTGTAATGGCCTTTATTTCCAGGAGTGAATGAGAGAGACATGATTGAAAGAATGGCCAAAAGTATTGATGGATTTGGACAATGGAGAGAGGGTATTGGATTAGCAAGAAGGTTAGGTTTGGATTATAAAATGTTTTAAGTGGAGGCAAAGAGTAATTTGTAAGGAATGTTTAGAGGATTTGAGGAAAATACTATTGGTTTGATAATTGGAATGTTACAATGGGATCCCAAAAGAAGGCTCACTGCTACTCAATGTCTCATGCATCCTTATTTTTATGTCACTCCTATTTCCTAAAATTTAGCATTTAAGAAGGAAAGTTATTAGGAAATTGAATAGAGTTTTAATCAAAACAATACAGTAATTAATGTTAGCTCAAATACTTAAATTGATATTTTTTCTAATTTGAGGTATAAGCCTGATTGATTTTTCTATTAACATTCTTATTATGGGTTTATATTTATTTTTTATTAATTATAATCATAACAAATATTCATTGATTTTGTAATTCTTGTTGGTTGTTGGAATAATCTGATCTGTTTCTTCTTTCGATTAAAGATGCATTGATGTTTTCATTTTTTTATTACATTATATAAAAGAAAAGACTGACCGCAAATACAGCTCCATATAACTTAAATTTATATATATTATTTACTCCCACAGTTATAAATATATTTTAAACTGTTTTTTATTTTTAATCTGTAGTTATTATATTTAATTTTCTAGTTAAAGAAACTTGATTTTAATCTACTAATATTCCTAATACACTCTAATTTTTAAATAATTATATTTACTAAAAATATTATTCCAATGAATGATGACATGGTACAATATAATGGCCAACAAGAAGTCATTTATTAATTATTATATTATATTATACTTATCTATATTAATTAATTAAAAATTTTTAATTTTAATATTTTTATTATAAATATAAAAATTATAATAATATAATTAATTTATAAAATATAATTTTTATTATACATTTATAATATTATTATTTTTTGAAATATTATTTTAACTTTATATCTATGTTGTAAATATATAGAACAAAGTATATACCATAATATAAAAATAGAAATTATTATTATTTATAATTAAATTTTAATGAGTAATATAATAATAAATTTTAATTAAAATTAATTAGAATATAGAAATATAAATGGCTATTTGAAAAAAATAGACTACTATAATTTATAAGGTTATCAATATTATAAATTATAAATTAAACTTTATGATGATTCATTGCCGCCCCAGACATAATAATTATGATGATACGGCTTAACTGATTCTATTTATTTTTATTACAAAATATAAATTAATTTATAACTAATTTATGTCAGAAAATCAAAATAACAAATAATAAGAAAAAAACTTATAATATTAATAAATTTATGATCATTTTAAATAAAAATTAGGTTATTAATAGGAATCAAATAGATATTCAAATTAAAATGCTTTTTAATTTAACTCAGTCAATCAAACAAAAATTCCTTAATATAATAGTTTAATTAATTAAAATAGGAATATTTAAAAAATAAGTTCAAGTAAATAATCTTAAAACAATAGTAATACATCAAGAAAAAACACTAATAATGATAAAGTAAATTATATTATATTTATAAAAGCAATTACCAATAATTTAAAATACTTCTCATCAATAATTCTTCTAAAACAATTAATTAATTCTTAAATAAACGTAAATTAATAACTAAAAAGATTAAAACTAAGCCTAAGTTTCAAAAATTTTAAATAGTAATAATAAATTGAATACTTCAATTCAATTTAAATAAAAAATAAATTCTGATTAAAAATACAATACAACTTATTTATTGCAAAAAAATCAATTAGTAAATTTTTTATATGAATTTTAGCTTTAATAATAAAATGACATACTAAAAAAAGAAATAGAAAAAAATAAGATAATTGATTTAAATTTTGGAAGACCACTATTACTAAAAAGAATTAAAAAAGAAATAATTTTTTAACCCATTTCTCAAGAAAAACTTAGAGAAACTTTTGAAATTTAAAGAAAAAAAATTGTATTATAAAATAATTATTTTATTAGTTATTGTCTTAAAAAATATAAATATGATTTTTAAAAATTAGATATTTATTAAATTTTTATTATTATAAATATTGTTATTAATTATTTTATTGAAAAGATAATTTTTATATATTTATAATTTTTTTAAAATCAAAATATAATATATAAATATGTTTTGAATTAACTAATCTATAACAAGTCTAATTAAATCTCTTAATAATTCTACTTATTTAATAAAATATGATATATTTATTATGATAATTAATTAAAATTAAAACTATATTTTCTAAAATATTAACTTTGTCCAAGATTATAAGATTAATTATCTTTATGATGTATATTAAATTTTAAAAATTTCAATAAAAATTATATAATTTCAATAAAAATTATATATATTAAAATAAGTATGAAATTAATTTAAAGTATTAATAAAAATATATTATAATAAAGTAATAGTTAAATAATAATCTAATTTGAATTTGAAAATGATAAGTTAAATGAAAGAACGATATTAAAAAGAATAAAAACTAGGAGAAGGAACATATGGAGTGGTATTCAAGGCAAGAGACACATAAAACAATGAGACAGTAGCTTTAAAAAAGATAAGATTAGAAAACGAAGACGAAGGAATGCCTTCAACAGCAATGAGAGAAATATCAGTTCTAAAGGAACTAAATCATCCAAATATAGTGCAACTAAAAGATGTGGTTTACACTCCATCAGAGAAAAAACTATACTTAATCTTTGATTTCCTAGATTATGACTTAAAAAAATTCCTTGACATACATAAGAACAGCCTAACCCAACTTTAAATAAAATCATACATGTATCAGATAATGGATGGGATTAATTACTGTCACTCTCGCAGAATCATCCATAGAGATTTGAAGCCATAAAACTTATTGGTGAATAAAACTGGAACAATCTAAATCGCAGATTTTGGACTGGCAAGAGCTTTTGGAGTTCCCATTAGGACTTTAACACATGAAATAGAGACTTTGTGGTATAGAAGTCCAGAGGTTTTGTTGGGAACTAAGCATTATTCTTTGGGAGTTGATATGTGGGCTATTGGTTGTATTTTTAGTGAAATTGTTGAAAAGAGGCCATTGTTTACAGGCGACAGTGAGATCGGTTAAATTTTTGCTATTTTTTAGTTCTATGGCACGCCTAATGATGAGGTATGGCCTGGAGTTAGTGAGTTAGCTGATTTTAAACCTACTTTTCCTAAGTTTAAGCCTAAGGTCTTTGAATAGCAGTTTAAGAATTTTGATAAAATGGGTCTTGATTTGTTGAGTTAACTTATTGCTCTTGATCCTGCTAAAAGAATTTCGGCGAAGGCTGCTTTGTTACATCCTTATTTCGATGAAGTTAGGAAGGACTCTATCTAATGATTTAATAATTAATTTAATTTTAATATTATTTTAAATTGTTTATACTTAATATATTATTAAATATTTTCTATTAAAAATATTATTCGTATTAGTTTTTATTTCATAATTATCTTTAATATGTAATTATTAAATATTTTTATTATAAACATTATTCATAATATTTTTAGCAAGTTTAAATTTAATAAATTTGATGAATAATAATAATAATACGATTGAACATTCAAATGAAAATTCTTATTATAAGTAAAATTAAAATATAGATTTTTAAAACTTGGATTTAAATAATTATTAAAATGATTTATTATAATTTTAATTAAAACCTCCACAATTATAAACTTATTAGTTTAATAAACAAGATTAAGATTATCGATAATTTGACAGTATTTATAAATCTTAATAGTTTAACATTAATGAAGTAAATTAAGACGATTAAAAATTTACTAATTTTGTTTAGAATGTTAAAGTTTTGTTAAATAATTAAAATTAAAAAAAGAATAAAACTTAAAAAGATTAAGATATTGAAATATAATTTGATTATAAAAAAAATGATATGAAAATATTAGAAATTGAAAACTTAAAATAATAAATTACAAACTAAAGTTATATTGGATAATACTTAAATTAAAAATAAAAAAATTAAAAGATTATTTAGAAAACAGAAAAAAAGAAATTTGATTAAACTATTGTTGAAAATGAAGAATTTTAAAAAAAATAAACATAATTAGTAAAAAATCAAAAATAAAATATTAGAGATAATATTGAGTATAATCTATTAGAAATAAGAAATTCATCAGATAAATATAAAATATAAGTAAATAAAAAGTAGTTAAATAATTTAAGAGAACAACTGGAATTTTTCGAAGAATATGAACTAGAATTAAATGAATTCAATAATTTATGTAAATAGTAATAATATATTACTGAAAAACTTTATAAAGATAAATTATTATATGATTAACAAATTTAAGATTTGTAAAATGAGGAGGATTAAATAAATTATTAAATTTAAAATTTCTACAATAACTAGATGAAAGAAGCATGTGATGAATTTTCCAAGTAAATATTTTTAATATAGTTTTATTTAAGAACTAATTAAGAATTAGAAAGAGAATTAAATATTTAATAAATCCTAAAAATGTAAATTAAACAAAAAGAATTTGATTTTTAAAATATTTTGAAACAATAAGCAGTAATTCATATTTTAAATTTTAAAGTAATTATAAAAAGCATACTAATAAGCATTAATTAGCTTATAATAACTTGAAAATACTAAAAAATTAAAAAAAAATATTTTACTATAAGATTAATTTAATATCTTTAACGTCCAAAACAAAAGAAAAGTAATAGAAAAATAAAATTTATTTGAAGAAAATTAAGAATATTCTATTGATAAGGATGAATTAAAAGATTAATAAAATATTGAAAAAGTTTGATATAAATATAATATTTTTATAATAAATATTTTGGATACTAATAAAATTAATTTAATTTAATAAGGAAGTGCTATTAATAAATATAAATCAATAATTAATATTAATTATCTAATATTAATGATAGGATTATTAAAAAGAATCTATTTACAAGACTTTTATTTTGGTTTAGCTAATATAAAATAATTCTCAAAAATGTCAAGGCCTAAGAAACAAATAAAAACTAAAGAAAAGACATCAGGACTTTCTTTAATAGATGATAAAACAATCAAGCTTTCAAAATAAGATGAGGAAAATGAAATAAAAAGAAGAAAAGCTTTATATGATAGACTTAAATCAGATCGAGAAAAGGAAAGAGTGGTAAATTAATTTAATTAATAAAAATTAGAATAGCAATATCAAAGAACAACTAAAAGCATTCGAAGAAAAATTAAGTTAAACCGAATTGAGCGAAATGAAGTTTAACTTTTAAAGAGTAAATAATAAATTTTCATAATATATTATAAAAAATGATATATAAATATGTCTTAGATGATAAATAAACAAAGAATAAGTCGAAAAGAAGAAATAGAAGTAATAGATAAAAAGCCTTTATACATAGAAAAATATGAAGAAAACAAAGAGAACCCTGAAAAAGCATTACGGACTCCTAACGATTTTATAAAAAGAGAAGAAAACCAATTCCGAAATAAAATAATTAAAGATTACATTTTTAACAGCGAGTTATTAATAAACAGCAAATTGAAAATAAAAAAAGTAGAAGTGGATGTGGGAAGCAAAAGAAGTGGAATATTAGGTTATAAGGTTGGAATGACAAGTCAATGGACAAAGTGGGGAGTGAAGGTACCTTTAACAATAATTTAAGTGGATCGTTGTTAAGTCATATAGATCAAAACTGTTGAGAATGATGGTTATTGTGCAATGTAGTTAGGATGTGGTGATAAAAATCTAAAGAAATTAAAAAAACCAGAAATTGGACATCTTTTGAAAAATGATATTCCTCCTAAAAAAGATTATAAGGAGTTTAAAGTTGATCCTGTTAATCTCTTGCCTATTGGTTATTAGCTGAGTGTCAGGCATTATACTCCTGGATAGTTAGTTGATGTTCAAGGAATTAGTATTGATAAAAATTTCTAGGGAGCTGTTAAAAGGTGGAATTTTAAAATGTAGCCTTAAACTCATGGAAACTCATTATGTCATAGAGCCATAGGTATTATCATTATAATTATCATATTTATTATTATTATTATTATTTTATTTGTGTCATATTATTATTATTAATTTCCCATTATTATTATTATCATCTTCATCATCTACATCATTATTTTTTCTTTTAATTATTAATTTTAACGATTCTAGTGCTAATTTTAAAAGAATTGTATGTATTATATTTATTATATCATCATGTAAATTTATCTTTCGATTTTTTTATATTATCGTCTTGTAATTAAAATTAATATATAATTAATTTTTTTTAATCAATACTATATTATAAATACTAAAATAGGTTCAACTGGTCAAAGAACTGATGCAGGAAAGGTTTTCAAGAATAAGAAAATGGCTGGACATATGGGAAATAGTAATGTAACAATGAGAAACTTAAAAATATATAAAATTGATGCTGAGAGGAGTTTAATTTATGTGATAGGATCTATTCCTGGAAGAAACGGAAACTTAATTTGTATTAGAGATGCTTATCAAAAATATTGGTAAAATCATAAGTATTTAAATTATCCAACTTTTATCATGGACAAAGATCCTGATTCTTATGCTTAAGAAATCCTTATGGAGTTTGAAGAAGAGGATCCGAATGAAGTTTATATTCATGATAACTCAGTTATAGATTGATACTTTTATATTCATATTTATTATCATTTTATTTACTTATTTTTATTTATATTTTTAAATTTTTATCTATTATTTATTATTATTTCAATTAATTTTCATTATTAAAAATAACTATAAGTATTATTAAAATAAATAAAAAATAAAAATAAATATAAAAATAAGTAAATTTTTTTTATGCATATTTAAATTAAAAGTACAACACTAATTAATTTATATCTATAAAATAAATTTCATTACATTATGATTTTTATTTAAAATATTGTTTACTTATTATAAATATTTGATAATATTATTAATAAAATATAACATATTTTTATTTAATTTGTTATTTTATTGTTAAAAAAATATTTCATCAATGTAAATTCAAATAAGAAACAATATCTTTATCATCTTTGAGTTTTTATGAAGCATATTTTAAAACATACTTTTTCTTCTTAACTGCTTCTAAAACAACATCTTTGTCATCTTTGAATTCATCTGAAACATATTTTAAAACTGTACCATTATTCTTTACAGCCTCTAAAACAAAATCTTTGTCCTATATAAAATCATTAGATAAAATTTCAAATATTCTAGCTTTCTTCTATAAAATTTTAAAAATAACTTATTCATCTGAAACATATTCTAATGTTTATTAATTATGCTTAAATGCAAGTAAAATGAAATTTTTATCTTTTTAAAGTTTATCTGATGCATATTAAAAAGCTTTACCATTTTATTTAACAGCTGCTAAAACTATTTCTTTATCATTTTTAAGTTTTTCTGAGGCATATTCTAGTGCCAAACCATCCTGTTTAACAGCTTCAAAAATAATTTATTTATCTTCAGTTATTGATCTATGAGCTTGATATAAAAATTATATGCTTATTTTTAATGATTATAAAAAAAAATTTTTATCTATTTTCAATCTATCAGATAATAATATGAAAATATTATTATAATCTTTAATATTTTATTTTTATTTTAAATAATAATAAATAAATATTTCGCTATCGAATAATCTTTATTTTGATTTTTTATTTTTATTTTTTATAAAAGTATCTAAAACAAGTTCTAATATTTCTTTTTAATTTTATAAATATCTTGAAAAATATATGAAACTATTTTCATTTTTTAATATTGCATGTTTCATAAGTTCTTTATCTTATTTTAGTCTAGTTGAAATAAATTATAAAAACTATTCATCAAATTGACATTATTTAATAATTTAAATAATTAATTTTTTATCATCTTTATTTTGATTAGATAAAGTTTTAAAATATTCCCAATCTTAATTAAATTTTTCTATAATTTCTTTTCTGTTTTTGTTTTCCTCATAATTTTAAAAATAAATTTAGTTTTTTAAATATCCACCTATTTTTTAAATTTAATATTAGTAATCATATCCATTATAAAAATCATATAATAATTTTTAGTTTTGTCTAACGATTTCTTGTTAAATAATGCAATTATTTTATAATTTTTCACTTATTATTTATTAAGATTAATAATTTTATTTGATTGCTTCTTATAATGTATATTTATCTATTTCCTTACAAAATAAAATTGAGAATCCATGATTTATAACTGAAATTTAGCTAATATCTTAATTTTCTATTTATTATGTTAAAGAACTAAATTATAAAACTAATCCATTCAATTAAACTGATTGGATTAATATATCAAAATTTTTTTTTAATTATTTTGAAGAAAATTATAATGCTAAAGCATTTTATTTAATAGATTTTAAAACTATTTTTTTGTTTTCTCTAAAACTATGTGCTGATAATTTTAATGATAGACCATTCTAATAAACAGCCTAAATAACTATTAAATTATTTTATATAATATTGCTAAATTTTAAAGACTAACCATTTTATTTTACTGAGGTTAAATTGATTCTAAAATTAGATTTATATTTATCAGATAAATTTTTAATAGCTTATCCATTATGCTATAAAAATTATAAATTAAATTTCTATTAATTTTTTAATTCAGATGAGCAAAATTTATAAATATCTTTATTTTATAATATAAAACTAAGCATTAATAAATAATCTTTTTTGTTTTATTCTTACAAATCAAAACAAATAAAATGATTTTATTTATGTAATTTTAGGAATAAATATAAATTCTATTAAAATATTTCATAAGAAAATTACAAACTTTATAAATCGTAACAAACTGATTTTAATATAAATTCTTTATCTTATCGAAGTTATTCTGATGCATAATCTAAGGCTCTTCCATCATTTATAACTGCCTCTAAAACGATATCTTAATCATCTTAGAGTTTTTCTGATGCATATTCTAAAACCAAACCATAATCCTTTACTGCTTATAAAACAA
>Ga0315908_10001360_pt1 | contig 18424 bp, 12 predicted proteins | sample LakEriMetagenome_12_FD_203520 | JGI IMG/M metagenome (GOLD analysis project Ga0315908, IMG submission 203520) | Freshwater fungal communities from buoy surface, Lake Erie, Ohio, United States - Buoy 4 MA124 | ecosystem: Environmental > Aquatic > Freshwater > Lake > Lake biofilm | place: USA... | reverse complement strand
TTAATAATCCATAAAATGACTAAAATTTTTAATTATCTTAAAATTGTCAAAAGGATATGTCAAGCTTTTTTTTTATTGATGATAAATATGAATATTCTGGCAATCTTCCATCCATATAAGAATTGACTGGTGAAAAATATTTTAATGTAGAATATTTCGAAATTTATAAAGTTTAAATAAAAGATTGATTTTATAATATTTTAAAATATTTCCGATTCTTAAAATATAAAATATATAATATATGTTTGTTAAAAATAAATGTTATCATATAATTTAAAATTTAACAATTGAATAATAATTAATATTATAAATAATTTTAAATATCAAATTTTAATATAAAATTATAATTAGTATTAAAATAAATATAGAATAAATATAAATTTACAAAATCAAATGAAATTATATAGAAATTAGTGTTTATGAAAAAAATGTTTAATTAATTTGGTATATTTTAGTCAAATTAAAATTTTAAGAAACATTTTAGATAAAATCAGATTTTAAAAATTAAAGAATAATTTCATAAATAGAATTAATAGTTATAAGATATATTTATCTAAATTGGAGAAAAATTGAAAAAAAAATAAGTTAAATATGATAATAATATAATTTAAATATGGAAGATTAATTTTATATTCTTTATTAAGATGAAATATAAACAATTAAGGTATATTTAAATCCTTAAATTGGATAATAAGTTTAATTAAAATTGTTATATTGTGGATCTAGAGATGGTTATTAAGCATCTAGATTTCATTAAATTTGTGATCTTTAAGGTGAAATTATTGCTTTTATTAGTAATGATAAAGGAAAAAGATTTGGAGAAAGAGTCACTAAATATTTTACTCCTTAAAATGAAAGAAAATTGGATTTAAGATGATAATGCTTTTGCATTTAGTTTAGATTTAAAGAAAAAATATATATTAAATTAAAAATTGGATTGAGGATTATGATATGGAATTGAATATGGATTGAGGATTTTAGGAGGTGCTATTGAAATTTAAGATGAATGTAATAAAAATTAAAATCAATCAAATTTATATTATTGTTAACAAAATAATTATTATGAATTGTCCAGTGAAGAATAATTCTTAGTTTTAAAATAGAAGTATATAAAATAAATTACAAGTGATTTTAATAATATGAAATGATTATTAAATTATAATATTCTTTTAAATATATGATTTTAATTATAATTTTATATTAAATATTAAAAAAATTAAAACTATTTTTTATAAAATGTTTATTAATTTAATTAATAATTTGTTTTTATTAATTTCATTAATAAATTTTTTTTCAAATTTTAAAATCAAATTTATATTATTAATTTTAATTTATATATATTATTTTAATATATTAATTGGTGTTATAAAATTTTAATTTGAAATTCCAATGCTGAAATTAAATTTTAATTCTTATAATCAATAAAAAATAGTATTAAAATTCAAAAATTTTTTGTGAAAAATATATAAATTATAAATGAAATATTAAAATTTAATAATATATATGATTAAGAAAATAAAATTATAAATTTTATAATTATATTTATGATAATTTACATTTATAAATTTAAAAATTCAAAAATATGCTAAATTTGTGTATTTTTTTTTATAAAATTAATCAATATTTATGAATAATATATAAGAAAAAAATTAAAATTTAAAACAAATAAAATTTATTTGTTTGATTTAATATTTAAATTTTCAATCATCAGAATCATTTGAATTTGTAATTGTTTAAAGTCTTTTTTCTATATTACTTATTACCTTTATCAATATATAAATTTAAATACATTTTTGAATTTATTGACAACATTTGAATTATCTTTATTTTAAAAGTTTTTGTTAATTTATTAAGATTAATTTGAATTTTTATTTTCATTTTTAATAGAACTAATTGTATTAAAATTTTGTTAATTAAGAAAAGAATTATGTTTTTAATTTGAGCATTGTGATTATTTAGATATATTAAGCTCTTATCTAATTGCATCATATTTTTATTATAATTTTGATCTTTGCTTTTTCTCATCAATAATTTACTATTTAATCTCATTAAATTTAAATTATAAAGTTTTTTCTATTTATTTTTTTTGGTCTTTTATTTAATCTAACTCTTCTTTAATGCTCATATTTTCGTCATTTATTTTATTATAATCATCTAAATTTTTAAATTTCTTTAACTTTTATTCCAAATCTAAAATTTCTAAATCTTTTTATTTTATTTATTCTTATTTTTGTTTTAATTACTCATCTTTATTTTAAATTACTAATTAATTTAATTCTAATTTTTAATTAATTTCCTATTTTTCTTGGGCTTCTTTAGTAAAAACTTATTACATTTATTATTATATTTACTAAGCTTCTACTTGGAAAAACTCAAGCTTTTATTATAAATATTCATTTTTTCTTTTAAATTATAAATTTTCTTCTCTTATTTTTCTGTTTTATTCAATAAGTTATTATTCTTAATTATTTTCTATTTAGTTCATTAACTTTTCTTATAATTTATCTATTTATTACTCATAATCATTTTATTAAGATTAAATTTATAGTTCATATCTACTAATAATATTTTGTTCATTTTGAGATTATTTTTCAAATTTTAGTTTTAATTCTTCTTTTTTTTAAAATTATAGGTCCCTATCTATTTATAATTAATCTTGATTTTATTTTAATTAAAGAATTTGCTATTACAACTCTTTAATTTATTAATAATTTATTTATTCAATATTTTCTTTTTTCATATCACTATTTTATTTTTCAATTGACAATTATTCAATTTCTAATTGTTATTATTTATTATTTATTTTCAATTAATCAAGCTGTTATTTAAGAATTATATTTTATTTTTCGTTTTCTTGAATGTCAATCTAAGATTACTATTATTGATTGTATAATTTCTGATTTTATTGCTCTAATTTTTTAATTTTTATTTCATTTTATTGCAATAAATCTTAAAATTAATTATTTGACTAACTTAAATTATTCATTTTTGAATTAACTTAACTAATAGTTATTTCCCATTAATCAATTAAATCATTTTTACTTTTTAAATCCATTTCTAACTAATTATTTTTAATAAATAATTCTTAATTCTCTATTATTAAAATTTCATACTTCTCTTCCATTTCTTTGAAATTATCCTCTTATAACTAATGATCATTTATTTTTTAAAGATATCCTTATTCTTCTAATCTATACTTTTTATTTTCTTAAAATAAATTGTCATTGTTTATATTCATCTCTTTATATTTTTATTCTTAAATTTATAATTCTTTTTCAATACTTTAAACTTTTAATTCTTATTATATTATTATTTCTTTTTATTATTTATTTTCTTCTTATACTTATTCTAATTCATTTGCTAATTCTTCTATTTATTTAAAACATCTTTCTAATAAAATGTCTTTCTGTTCCATTATTTTTAATAATAAATCAAATTTATATGTTTATCTATATAATTACAATTAATTCAAATCAATATTAAATTATATTATGTTTGAAGTTTTTATTAAATTAAATTTTTAACAAAATAAATAAAAAAGTAATAATAAAGGCAGTATAAATAAAATTATAATTGAAAAGAAACTTAAAAATAAAAATGTTTAAAGATAAACTTATAGAATAAAACTCGGATATTTTAGAAATAAATGAAGTAGTTGGTAACTTTAAAATATAAGGAATAATCCATAAAGATTTTAATGAAGTATTATAGTAATACAAAAAGTTTTTCAAGGACGGAAGTGATAAACAATCTTAATTATGTGTTTATTTAGGTGATTAATGCATAATAGATTTACACGGAAAGCCTAAAAAGGACAAGAAATACAATTAAGACTCGTTATAATTAGTGTGCAGTAATAGCAAAACAATGAGCTAAATTTGTATAGCAATATTAAGAGATAGAGGATATATAGATTATGATGAATTAATTATTAAATACTGGCCTGAATTTGGTGCTAATAATAAAGAACATTTTAAAGTATCAGATTTAATGAGACATGAAATTGGTTTAGTTAATTTTGATCAACCAATTGATATGCAAGACCTTCAAACCAAAAACATATAGATGAATTTAATAGGTAATTATCAAATTATCTTTATTATATCATTTTTATAAAATCATCTTAATCATCATTTTAATCGCTATAATAAATGATAATAATATAATAATTATGATAATTATATCATATTATTATTATAATATAATTCTATGATAATATTATTATGATAATGATATATGAATTATATATGATATAGGGAGTATAATAGAGAGATAGAGTCCTCGATTTGTGAATAATAATAATAAACGAGCGTATCACATTGTGAGTTATGGTTACCTATTGAATGAATTAGTGAGAAGGACGGATCCTAAATAAAGGACAATCAGTTAGTTTTTTAGAGATGAAATCGCATTACCATTAGGGATAGATGCAGCAATGGGAAATCCGTCTTAATCTTAATTAGAGAGAGTGAATATAGTTGAATTGCAATCTAAATGTTCAATTTTTAACTAATTCTTTTGTCCATGTTTTGCTCCTTCTATCACTTTATCTAATAAGGTTGTCAAGCAAATCATCAAGGATACTAATTAATATAAACCATATATTTACACTAATAATCAGGATATAATAGGAGTTGATAAAAAAGATGTTTATTCTGTTATTAATGCATTTTAAAGTCATTAAGGTTGAAATGCTGAAATTCATGGTGCGAATTCTATTGCTTCTGCTAAAGGATTAGCTAAATTGGCTGCATTTATGGCTAATAAAGGAACTTTTAATAATCAATAGATGATTTCCATCTCTACCTATTAAGAATATACAAGTGAATTATAAAAGCAGTATGATGTTGTTTTAGGATTTAAAACTAATTTATCTAAAGGAGGTACTAACTATCATGAAGAGGAAGATCCTTGGAACACTCATGTAGTCAAAGGAAGGCAAGGGTATTATAATATAATTATTATATTATATTACATTCTTTCATATTTTATTAAATTAGAAAACATTTAATGATATAATATTAATTTATAATTATTAGGTTTTGGGGATGGTATGGATTTGGAGGATCAGTATGCTAATGGCATCCTTAATTAAAAATAGGCTTTGGTTATGCCACAAGTTATTTTATGATAACAGATTTAACAAATACAAAAGCAAGTCTACTGCAATAATTGATAGTGGATCAAACTTTAATACATTTTAGCAACAAGTTTATTAAATGATAAAAAAGAATTTTTAAAACTTAAAATTTGATTAATAAAATAATAATATTGATTAAATTCATGAATTAAATAAAAAAAATAAGGAGTAACGTACTCCTTGTGTCATTTTGGTAACTGCATGAATAATTTTAGAATCATGTACTGTTGCAGATCCAGCTGGTCGAATAAGTCATTCTAATTAATTAGCTTTATTTAAAAATGTTAATCTTCCTCCTTTATATTAATCAGGATCATTTAAAGCAACTTATAAAGTTCGTTCATTATAATCAGTATGAAAATTTATACATTTATTTTTGGCTTCAACTCTTCGGAATATAATTTCGTCAATTCTTCCTTCAAAATTTCTTTATAAATTTTCAAATACATTTCCTATCATCTATTGCAGTTCTTGTTACGATAAATTTATTTTTAAGTCTTCTTAATTTGAAATTTGATATTTAGTTTCTATGAAAACTATTAATTTTTGACAAATTTCCTTTGTCATACACGTTTCTTTTAAAGTTAACTGTTTGAAATTATTGTATTATTACTCATTGAATAATTTTCTATTAAATATAATATTATTTTTATTTTATTTATATTTACTTTTTCTTAACTGTAATAAGTGTTTTAAATTATTATTCATCAAGTTAAATTCTATCAAAGTCTTATTATAATAACTAAATTCCAACTGTATCAATATGATAATTAAATTCTACAATATCAATATAATTTTTCTTTTGTCTTATTTTTTCTATTTAAAAATATTTAAGATTAATTATTTGAATATAATAAAAAATCTCAAATATATTTATGTTTTTCATCTATTATTTTATATTCATTATTTAAATATTTAAATTTAACATAAAATTAATTTAAAAATTTTCTTAAAATAATTTAATCTTTTATTAAAGACTCTTCTTATTTGTATTTTTATTGATCATTCTTCATTTAAATAATTCTTGCGATTAATTTTCCTCTTTATAATAAATCTTCAACTCCAATTTATATCATTACTTTATCAAGATCTTATTAAGCAAATCCATCCATTAATACTTATAAATTTATTTATTTATTGAGAAAGAAATTTACGGTAAAGATTTCCAAGATTTAATTCATCAAGTAATTCTCTTAAATTAATGTTTTATTATAACACTTCAATAATCTTTATTATTAAAGTTTTAATTAATTCTGACGAAAATATTCTTATTTAATTTTCCTTAAATTCATCTTCATCTAATTAAAATTAGATTTTTATACTATGTTCCATTTAAAAAGATATTAATAAATATTTATAGCACAATATTATATAATTAAAAATAAATGACTTCAAAATAAAATATAGAATAAGAATTAAAAAAATAAAAAATCAAATAAAAATGTAAATAATAAAAAATATAATAAGAAAATTGAATATATTGGTTTAATAAATGATAATAGATGCTGATAATATATCATTAATTGAAGATCCTATTTAAGTATTAAACAGTAATTTAAATAGCCTTTTAAATATCTCTTTTGACTTCTTCTTTAGTTAAATCTCCTCTAACAACCCATCCATGTTACATTTCTGGGAAATCATAAGTTTCCACATCTTTACCGAATGATTTCTCTTACAATATTTTAACCAAATCTCCATCTTTCTTCATATTTGCTTAGTCATTACCAGCTGTCAATATCAATTAAGCACATTTTAGATTTTAAGCTAAATCTTCCTATGACCCTTTAAACACAAATGTTTCTAATTAAACACTTGGATGCCAGTTAATCCCACAACAATAATCATTTTATCCTTATTCATACCATTAAGTTAATGTTCCCCAACATATTCCAATTATTCCAAATTTCTTTGCCCCTTTTTCTTTTCTTATTTTAATATTAATATTATTATTATTATCATTATCATTATAATTATCATTATAATATATATTACAAATATTCTCTTGTTGTTTAATAATCTTATAATAATTTCGATTTGGGGTATTGACTAACAAATTCTATTATTTTTCCAAAATCTCCTAATGATTAATCATATCCGATTCCTCTATAGAAATCGATAATAACAACTTAAAATCCAGTTTTTTGTGAAATTTCATCTGAAACTTATCTTACTCTTGATCCTTATTATTATAAACCAAAAATATCATAAGCTATTAGCACTACATTTTCTGAATTTCCTATAGAGTAAATAGGTAAATTATCTCCAATTGTTTTTATTTCACCCTAAGGAATATAATCGGATGAAATTGAAGGCCAAGAATTTGAGGGACAACAATTAAATTATAATTTTGTTTCCATTCTATTATATTTATTTATTATTTACATTATATCAAATCACATTAAAAAATATAATAAATAAAACTAAGATATTATGAAAAATAAATCGATTAATTAAAAAATTAAAGAAGTCAAAAAACTTAAAAAAGATAATAAAAATTATTAATATTGATAAAATAAATAACAATAAATAAATTTAAAATAATTTTCTATAAAAATAAAATCGATATTATTTTAGTAATTTAATTTATCAATTATAATTCTTCAATTTTTTAATACGGAAAACTAAACAATCATAATTTTTGATAAAATAGTTGAATAATATTTTTATATAAATTTAGGATTTAATTTATTTAATATATTATTGTTAATCAAAATTATGATATATTTGAAATTCAGATAAAATTATTAATCATAATAAAAACTTATAATTATTCTTTAATATTTAATAATAAAAACATAATCAATTATTTTAATTTAAAAATAAAATTTTAATAAAATTAAAAATTAAGAATTAATAGTTTTAGGGATTTAATTATTTTGTTTTGAAAAAAATTTCTTAAAAATAATAGACAATAAATTTATTAATATATTATTATCAATATAAATAATAATCTTCCCATTTTTATATTAAAATTCTTATATTAGTTAAATAATTTGTATTTTAATATTTATATTTAAAATAATAATGCCAATAGCAATAAAAATTTATAATAAAAAATAAAATAAACTTTAAAACTATTAATTTTTAGAAGATTAAGCTAATTAAAAATAAAAAATATAAAAACTTTAAATTTTAATTTACAAATTTAAAATTCAATTAAATTTTAATCAATTTATAAATAATTATAAATAAAAATTAAATTATAACAAAAAAATCGACTATTAGATAATTAAATTCAGTTAAATAAAGGATATTTAATAAGATAAAATAATTATTAGTTCATTAGAAAATTAAGATGAAAATATTTCATAAATAAGTAAATAATAAAGTTTAAAAAATCTAAACGAAAAAGATAATAAAAAAATCAAAAATAATTTTTTTTTTAATAATCTTTAGAAATAAATGATACTTTAATTTTTTAGTATGAAATATTAAATTTTAAAAAATATAATATAAAAATTTAAAAATAATTTGATTATATCGTTTAGAAAAATATAAATAATTTATAAATAAAAGATAATTTAATACATTTAAAAATTCATAAAAGTTAAGATGAAATAATAGTATTAAAATCATATGATATTTTAAATTATTTAAATTTAAATAAATTATATTAAAGAAAAAAATTAGATATAAACTAAATAATTTAAATTTTTATAAATCTATCTATTTATTTTTTAAAATAAAATTATAAGTTAATATTAAATTAAAATTTCTATTTATTCAAAGTTAATATTTAGAATTTAACATAAAAAATAAAATAAAAAATATCTACTTTAAATGAGTTTATTTTATAATAAAGTAATAAATATTATTCAAAAAGTTATTAAACAATAATTGATAATGATTCAAAATAATTTTAAGAATTAGATGGCACAGTAATATTAATATTTTGTTAATAATAAACGATTTAAAAAACAATTGAAACTAACAAAATATTTGTTCAATTTGACAAAGAAGATTATTTTGATGATTTTAAGTAGTTATTAGAAATGAAAAATAAAATGCTTGGCTGTGTAGCTCATGATTTAAGAACACCTCAAAATGCAACTATTGTTTGTATATAATAATGTAATTAAATTATTTCATAATTCATTGAAAAATATTAAAATTTTTAAACTGATTAATAAATCTTAAATTTAAAATAATTTATCAATTATGCTATCTAAAATTTAGAATTTTAGGGATTTTTAATAGATGATATTTTAGATTTTGTATAATTATAAGAAAATACAAATTTTTAATTCATTCTTTTTCCAGTTTAATTTATTTTAATAAATATTTTAGATGATATTTTATAATTATTTTAAATTAAATTAAATAATAAAAAAATTAAGATTTTTTATGAAATTAAAAAAATTAATAATAATTAAAATGATATTTAACTTAATACTTGTTGTAAGAGATTAAAATAAATATTAATAAATCTTTTAAGTAACTCATTAAAATTTACAAAAGAAGGCTTTATTTGTATAAAAATTGAAGAATTAAAAAATAATTTAATAAGTTTTGAAGTTTCAGATTCAGGAATAGGAATGCATAAAGAAATATTAAATAAAATAGGTACTGCATTTAATTCTTATAAAACAGGAAATATTAATAAAGAAGGAATCGGATTAGGATTGTTTATTTGTAATATTTTAATCAATCAAATGGGACCTTCAAAGAAATTAGAAATTTAAAGTAAAATCAATGTTGGCTCAACTTTTAAGTTTACAATAGCTTAAGATTATGATTTATACTAATCAAATAATTATTATAATCTAAATACTATTAGATAAATTTAAATTTATGATAATTAAAATCAAGTTTAAACTATTTTTGGAAGTCAAAACATAAAAGATCAAAATAATATTATTGATAGTAAATAGCAAACTTCTATCATATTAAATGAATCAAATGATATAGATTAAAATATATTTAAAAATAATTATATAAAAATTTAAGATAATGATAATAAAAATTGAATTTAGAGTCTTATTGATGTGAAAATAATAAAAGAAAATAGTAAAATAATTAATGATTTTTCTTTAAGTTCTGAAGAAACATTTATTAAAAATATTTAAAATATAAATAATTTAGATTAATAAAAATAATATTTTATATATAATTTGAAATAATTATAATTAAATTAAGTTAATTTTTTAAATAATAATAAATAATAGTATTAAAATAATAAATCAATAAATTATTAAATCGATTAAAAATTTAATACTTTAAAAGATAAATAAAATAGTTATTAAAAAATTATAAATTATTTAAAATAGAAAAAATTTAATTCTCAAAAATAATTAGAAAATGAAAATGATGTATTTACCTTTATTTAATATTCTTTAAATTCTTAGATTAAATAAAATACATAAAATATTGATATATAAAAAAAAAAAACTAAAATTAAATAAAATTCAGAAAAGATTTTAAAAAATAAAAAACTAAGAAGAGATTTAAGTATTTATAAAATTTAAGAATAAAAATTAAACTATAAATTTAAATATTATTTTTTTGATAATTCAAAAACGTTAAATATTTTGATTGCTGATGATGATATGTTCATGAGGTTCAATTTATAAAATTAAATAGAATTATTATAAAAATAGGATTAAAAAAATATTTCTTTAAAAATTTTAAAATAATTTATTGATGGTAAATAAGTCATAGATTATTTTATCTCCAAAAATAATATGAAATTTAAAAATTTTCAACCAAAATATTTTGCAAATGTAATAATTCTTGATTTTATAATGGAATAAATACACGGACCTTAAACAGCAGAATTCATTTTAAAATTATGTAAATCTAATAACTAATATGCTCCTCGTAAATATTATATATAATTTTTAAGCTATTTTTATAGGTTACACTTCTCTTAGTGTAAATCTTTAAGATAAAGAATATTAGTTTTTTGATTATTTATTAAAAAAGCCTGCTAAATTAGAAGATTTAAATAATTTATTTATTTAGATAATCAACGATACGTAAATTTTTAATAATAAAATGATTTAAAAAAACTTTTGATTAAATTATTAGAATTAATATTATTTAATAATATATTATTATTGGTTTGATTTATATTTAAAATCATAAGATATTAATAATATTAGTGAAATTCTAACTTGATCTTTATTACCAATATTCTCCTTCATAAACATAACGGTTAATTCCATCGATTAGTTTTTTTTTAAACCACCTTAATAGTCAATTTATATAAAATTACCTTGCTTAGTGTTCTTGTTATTTTTTTGCCAAATATTTAATTCTTTTTTAACTTTTCTCAGAAATTCTTCTATTTATTCTATATGCTTCATCCAATTTTTAATGTTCAAGACATCTGATATCGCCTCTTAATCTTTAATAAATATAGTAACAAATTACCTTGAATCTGTTATAGGAATTAAATTTATATTATCAATATGAAGACAATTTAAGGATAAACAGAATCAACTAAAATTATAATTAGTTGTTTTATCATTATTATCTTTGTTTTTTATCCATACTATTTTATCGTTTATACCATTTTTATTATCATTGCTAAAACTATTATTTAGAGAAACTTTTTCTCTAATTTTAAAGTACTCATCGTATTATCCATAAACATCATACTTTATTTAATTATTTTATGAAATATTGCCTTGAAAAAAATGATTTTTTTATTGTTATTAAGTATTAAAATTAATCTATCCAAATATTTTAGATTGTATGTTATGAATATTAATTTATCCTTCAGGATAAACAATAAATGATTCTTGATGACTCTTAATATTTAAAGTAGGTCTATTAAAAACATAAGTTTCATTAAAATTTTTAAGAGTGATATTATAAACACCCATTTGAGTAAACTGAATGAGTTTATTAGAGGTATTTAACTAGATTTAAGTAGTAGCATAAACTGAAAAATCATTATTTAAATTAGAAAAATAAAAAGCCAATAAATCAGGTTCAACACACTCTCCAATAAATGTAATATAATCATCATAAAATTCATAAGTTTCTCCAACAATACATTTAAATGGTATTCTAAATCTGTTAACATTTTAACTCAAACTACTTACAATGAATGCCATTATTAATCCCATTCTTTGTAAAATGTCCTTGTTGCTGTTTGCTTTTTCCAATAAATAGTAATATTCTAATTGCTCCATCTCCTTTTAAAGTAAGCTCAAAGGTTCCAATAATTCTATAGCTAGTTCCTCATTTTTTATACTAATTAATAGTTTCTATAATTTCTTACTTTCTATACTATCATTCATCTAAATTGGCAAATTCTTTCTTTCTTTACAGTCTAAATATTCATGAAGTATTTAAGTACTTTCTAATATTATAAATTTATCTATATTTGTATTAAATATGTCTAAAAATAATTCATAATTTTTGCATTTATTATTTTTATATTTTTGAATAAATCTATTATATACAATATTATTTTATTCTTAGGTTGTCATTGAATTATTGTTTTATTGATTTATAGATATATTATTAGCAAAATTATTTATATTATTTATACTTTTATTTTTGTATTTTATTTAATTATTTTTATCAAGTGATTTTTTATTTTTATTTATATTATATTCTAAAACTTCTTATTAATCATCATAATAATTATTTTCAATACCATAAAACATATTTTAGCTATAATTTCCAAAAGATTTTCTTATTTTGCTATATACTTTTTTACTATATATTGATGATTGATATTGAAACTTACTACTATTCTCATTTTCTTCTGAATAAGAATAAAATTCATTATTCGTTAAACTTTTGTTTTATTCACTTTGATAACTTTTCATAATCTTTTTACTTTCAGATGAAGATCATCCATCAAAAGAAAAGTTTTTAGTTTTCATTTTTTTATTAAATTAATTACTTTTTTTTGTCTCACTATTTTTGTCAGAATCATTATTATTATTTGATTATTATTTATTTATTTGTTTAAATTATTATTAAATATTTGATTGTATTTATAATTACATTTATTAATATAACTATTTTTCTTAATTAATATTATTATTATTAAAATTATCAACTTCTATATTAAAATTATTTTTTTTAGAATTATTTTGATTTTCATAAGAATTAACCTATAATGAGGTATTTTTAAGTTAATTTTGATTAATACTCTGATTGTTTAGTTGGCTGATATTTACTTAAATGTTATCTCCGAATTGTTTATGAAATTAATAAAGATGATCATGATTATTATTAAAGTCATCACTATCTGTCAAAATAATAGTTTGATTTTCTTGATTAATATTTTTATTTGTATTATCTCCTAATTTAATTGAAATGGCATTGATTCTATTCAATTTATTTTTTATTTTTTTATTCATAAAATTCAGTCTTTTCCTCTCTTATTCCATATTTTATAGAATTTAAGTTATTGCATTTAATAAATCAAAACTGCTGTTTTCTAGCTCATCTGCTTTCTATTAAAAAAGATTGTCTTTTTCAAAAAGTTATAATAATCCTTTTAATTTTTAATCAAATTCCGCTTGTTTTTCCCAAATTTAGTTTAATTAATTTTCAATTTATTCTTAAATATTTTCATTATTCTATTATTGATTTTCAATATTAAAAATATTACTTTGTTTTATTTTTTCAATATCATTTCCTGCAAAAAATTATCTAATTAATAGGAAATAAATGATTTTATTTTTACCTTAAATCGCTGAAATTAAGGTTTATAGTTTTATTTTATCCTTCATTAGTTTATTTTTAATATCTTAAAGCATTTAACCAAGTTATTTTGTCAGTAATTGTTTTTGCTTTCAAAACTAATTTTTTTGTACCTCCATTTAAAATTATTCTCAAAGGGTCATCTGCATCTAAAATAATTTCACAAATATTCATTGATATTTTTTTTATTTTTTTATCGTTTTTCTTTTTTGAATACTAAAGAATTCCATCCTTTAAAATAAAATATCTTGTTTTCCATCCCAAAAATATATTAATCCACTTTTTTAACTCTCCTTCCATAATCATTTATAATTTTATTAATATTTATTTAATCAATAAATAATTTTATCATAAATAAAATATTTTATTTATTATGATTATTAAATATTTTTAAATATAAATAATTATAAAATTTTTTCTTAGATAATAAAAATTTAAATAAAGAAAAATAATATTAAAAATTAAGAATTTATAAAATCAATTTTCAAGAAATATGGGAAATATAAACATGTTAATTTTAGAAAAATAAGATTAAACTTTATTTTTCTTTTTAAATTAAAGAGCTTTTTAATAAAACTAATTAGATAAATTTTGATTAGAATGTGTTTAAATCATAGAGAGAAACTTTAAAGATTAATATTTGTAAATATCTTATTGATGAGTGGTGGTGGATTCAGATATTGTTTAAAGCAAATTTATAGCTTCCTTAGTTGATTTGGAAGCTGCAAAAGAAGCAGAAAATAGTAATTGTACTAATAAGTTCATTTAATAATCTTGAGGCACATTTTAACTATAATAATTCAACAATTTCTTGCCACTTTACTAATATTTTTCATCTTTCTATTACAGAAATATTTCAGAAGCTAGCAAAATGCTTTAATGGCTTAACATACCAAACTAACTCTAATCAAATAGCTCTTAATTTATCATTTTTGGAGTCAACAATTGATTATAGTTTTCTGAAGATGCTCCAATTATTGATAATAAAATTGGTAAAGTAATGTTCTTATAATTATCATCTTCATATAGAAATTACATATCTTTAGTGCCTGAAATTATACTGTGCATAAAATCCATTCTATCTTCTTCTTTATCTTCTTATTCATATTCTTCTATCATCTTTATTTCTTCATTTATGTAACTATCTTAATTTTCTTTACTTTTTGTAAGGTAATTACAGGCTGCTATATTGTGCAAGTTATAAACTATAATTTATATTTATTATATATATCTAATAATATTCATATTTATATTTATCTTTTATTTATATTCATATTTATATTTATCTTATATTTATATTCATATTTTATTTTATTCTTATATATATTTATATATATTATTTTATTACCTCTAAGTTAATCATCTGGTACATAAACTAAACTTTACTTAAATTCATTTAAAGCTTCATTTTATATTTTTTAGTCATTACTTAAAGTTTTATAGATCTAAATTCTTATATAATATAATAAATTTATACTCCTAATAATTGATATAAATAGCAATTCTATTTATTAGTGAGATTATATTTATATTATTTTAAAAATTTATCAGTATTTTTAAGTCCTTCTTCCTTGTCAATATAAAGCATGAGCCTATTAAGATTAAATGAAGCATTAAAAAATTAATTTTGTTAAAATAAAATTTCCTTTTTATCGTTTTTTTTTATTTTATCTAATAAATCTTCGTCATCAAATTTGGTATTAAATAATTCTTTATCACTTACAGATTAAACAATATTTTCAAAACTTATTTAAGCATCTGAATATTAACGATTATTAATAAAATTAAGTCCTTCTAACATTAACAATCTATTATAAATATAAGATCCTTTTTCTCTAATTAAATTTTTCTTATAACTTTGTATTTCATTATGAGCCTTTTCAAATTCATATTTATCTACTAATTCTTTTAGCTGAATAATCCTTCGATTATATTTTTAAATATTTAATTAGCAAAAAAAATTTATGTTTACCTTTACTATATTTTTTCCAAATTACATTTAATTATAGATATTATAAAATATAATTTATTTGAATAATATAAAAATATTAAATCAGTCTTAAATTATATAAATATTGTTTGTTCTTTCTTTTATACTTTCTATTATTTACTGATTAATATTTTAGATGAAAAAATAAGTTTATAATTATTTATTAAGTTATTATTCTATAAAAGATATATTATAATCTTAATGATTGAAAATTTAAATATTATTGATAATGAAATTATGATTAATCTAAGAATTAATGTAGTCAATAGCATATTTATAAGTATTATTATTTATATATTAAACAAAACAAATGACGTTGATTTTTTAATAAGATTAAGTGTATTGTTTCTATTAATTTCAACTGTGATGTTCATGAATGTCTAAGCAAGATTAGGCATGCTTATAAGTATTAGTTTGTTAATCAAATAATGTTTGATTAGGCAAACAATTATTTTTATTTCCCAAATAAGTATATCCTTGTTTATATAATTAACAATAACTAATATTGAATTCCGTTAAGTATGTCCATACTTAATTATAATTCCAGTCTAGGATTGGAAGAATTCTCATAAACTTAGCATATCCTTTATCAATATCACTTGGACTTAGAAATTATAAATCTTAACTATAAGGATCAGTCCTTCTTGTCCCCATTATTATCGCTTTTATGTTATTATTTTCTATATATTAGTTCATTTTCTTGTAATCTTTTTCTAGTCTTATTAAATCTATATTGAATTTATTTACAATTTCTAATATAAACTATTCAACTTCATCAAATGAGTCATCTTCCTATAAATATAATGCCTTTATTTATTTTGTTATTTTTATATCGTTTTATTACAAACACATATAAAATAAATTTAATACTATGGTTGCATCTTTACCTCCATTAAAACTTATCCAAATTTCTTAATTATCTATTTCATATAAATTTATTATTTTATTCAAATTTTTTATTGATTAATTTATATATTTGAATTAACTTTCATTTAATTTGCTTAAAATTTTATTATCGAAATACCTTATATCCATTATATTTTAAATATTTTAATATAAAAACTAATTTAAATAAATTAGATATAAATTAAATTTTTATTTTAATAGAAATTTAATTATAAAATATTTTGATTGATAAATAATATTTATTATATTTAATTTAATATAATAAATTAAATCATTTATAAATATATTATATGATATTTATAATTTAATAAAATTATAAATTATAATTAAATAAAATTATTTATTTAGATTTTTAATTCTATTAGATTTAAAATAGATACTTTCATAAGTTTTTAACTTTTTAAACTTCTATTTCTTTAACTAAATATTTATCAACTCTAGTTACACTAGTATTAGGAGAATTTTTATATCTTGAATAATTTATTTATTAATCACATTAATCATTAATATTAATTATATCTTCGTAATATGTAATACTTTATAATTACAATAATGTAACCCTTATTTTAAATTTTAATCATAATATTTTATTTTTGAATCTAAATTAAGAAAAAACATACCATCATCTTAAATCCATTTTTTTAATTTTAAGGATTGAAATTTTTAGTGACTCTTCCTCCAAATCTTTTTCCTTTATCATTACTAATAAAAGCAATAATTTCACCTTAAAGATCACAAATTTAATGAAATCTAGATGCTTAATAACCATCTCTAGATCCACAATATAACAATTTTAATTAAACTTATTATCCAATTTAAGGATTTAAATATACCTTAATTGTTTATATTTCATCTTAATAAAGAATATAAAATTAATCTTCCATATTTAAATTATATTATTATCATATTTACCTTATTTTTTTTCAATTTTTCTTCAATTTAGTAATTTTTTTTTCTCTAGTTATTCATTTATATTTACAATTTTTCATACTATGTCTAAAATTATTTTTGAAGAAAAATATTTTTATCTTTAAATTATTAATTTATATTTTATAATTATAAGTTTCTTATTGTAATTATATTAATATATGATTTTTTTTATTCATTTACTAATTTAATTAGCTATTAAATATTTTGTCCTTAATTTTATTCTTATTTTAAAATTAAATACTTGATTTTAAAATAATATTAAGATTTAAATATTCTATTCAATAGTTATTATTTTCTAAAAAATTTTAAATTGTTTCAAATATTTCAATTAAATCCTCAAATAATAAAAATGATTTATTTTAATTCTTATAATCATCTAATGAGATTTCACTTTCCCATTTCTCTGAATAATTTATTTAGATGCTTTTAAAAAAATATATTTTGTTATTTTAATTCAATTTCTATATCTAATTTATTTTAATCATCTTATTTCAAAATTATTTTTAATTTTTATTCGATTTATAAAATAATTTTGATTTTATTATAAACTATTTTTTTTTTTTTTTTTTTTTTACGGTCCTCCGGAGAGGTCGCTGTATAGCGCTACGGATTCTTTAGTTAGTCTATTTGGATTAAGGAGGGGAAACTGCACAAAACCCTCCACTTAACTTTGTATGGCAGTCTACTCACCCCGCCGAACTCGAACCCTAGGCCCCACCTCTTGACTTTAGTGTTTAATTTTATTTATATATAAAACTAAACCAATAAAGCCTCATTGAGGACCT
>Ga0315908_10001357_pt1 | contig 18434 bp, 11 predicted proteins | sample LakEriMetagenome_12_FD_203520 | JGI IMG/M metagenome (GOLD analysis project Ga0315908, IMG submission 203520) | Freshwater fungal communities from buoy surface, Lake Erie, Ohio, United States - Buoy 4 MA124 | ecosystem: Environmental > Aquatic > Freshwater > Lake > Lake biofilm | place: USA... | reverse complement strand
GATCCAAATGGAAAAAACATTTCTGTTTCTGACACTCTCAAAGTACATAATATTATAATTGTCATTTATATATGTTATTATTGTATATTAATAATATAATATTACAATAATATGATAAAATATTTATATAGTAAGTGTTTCAAATATTACAACTGAATTAGAATTTAGAGAGAAAAGATGTATTTAAACTGATAGTTTTAGTATTTCTAAATTTGGAGGTTGGTTTTAATGATAAACAAAGACTGTTGAATGCACTGGATAACTAGGAAACGGAATGCCTTAGAAAGATTCTAAAATATAATCAGATAGATCTAGAGGGACAGAGTAAGGAGACGAAAAGCAAATAAAACAATAGAATATAATAATACAGCAAGTAAAAATATTAGAGTTCAAATGCAGTTCTTGATAGATATGTATCAGTGATAGAAGTTTTGATGACCACTGCTATTAAAGGTAATTCTTTCCATCCTCAAAATATTATTGATGTTTCCATCGAAGCTCTTCAAATAAATTAAAATTTATCCATCAAAAACAATTCCAATAATCCAGTTAGTTTAAGGAATAAAGGATTAGTTGATAAAATTATTGGAGGAAATAATGACTCACATTCTCTACAAAAAATTATAGTCTTTTTTATTGGTGGAATCACTTATTAAGAAATCAGGTATTTATTATTATCATTTAAATTTTTCTATTATTTTAACCTTCATTTATATTTGACTATCATTATAATAGGATACTTAGAGAAATCGAAAAGAATAGCAGCTTTTAAATAATTATTGGATCTACTCAAATAATAACTCAAGACTAATTCATTGATGGTGTAATTGGGTTTAGAAATAAGACTCTAGTTTTGTAATGATAAATATAATGATAATAATATTAAAATATAATAAATGAGTTAATAGAATGTATATGAATATAATAGTTATATATTAATTGATTGAATGCTTGCAAAGGACAATAAGGTACTAGAATACTACAACAAGAACGATAAAATAAACTAGAAACATGGAACTCTAATGAGTAATTGGTGGGAAGAACAGATTCTAAAAGAAGAAACAGGGACTGGACGAACAGCATACAACAGACATGTGACTAAAAATAGGAAAGAGCTGTTTTCTGTTCCACCATCTGAACTGAATCTACAAAATAACTATGATACTTTGGATACAACTTACAATCGATGTCTCGGCAGATAGTAATACAATGAGTACTCTCTATCTAGTCAGACTATCGGCAATTAAGTCCTTACTCATAAACCCACTCCCCTCACAGGGCCAAGGTAATAGTTCATCGATACAAAAGTATTCAAAATGGCCTCTGATCATGTATTACAATAGGACATTAATTATCAAATGTCTAATAATAATCTCAAAAATAACACTCTTTATTAACAAGATTTCACAAAACATGTAAAAATAATATTATTATTATATTAAGGACCTTACTATCAATAAAATAGGTACAAGAGTGATGAAGACATAGGATATGAAAGACATTCAAGTTTGATAGTTATATGATTATTAATAATCACTGTTTATAAAATATTAATATATATGGAAAAGGATATTAAAAGTAAAAAAGAATATCTATGAGTTAAAGTGATAATATTCTATGGATACAATGGATCTAGATTCCAAGGAAGTCAATACCAAAAAGACACTTAAAACACAGTAGAGTTCGAATTAGAATAGAGTCTATTTGAATCTGACTTATTGTCAAAGAGGAATTTCAAGAACCACTACAAGACCGAATGGAATAGAGGAAGCAGGACAGATAAAGGAGTGCATGCTTTATGTAACAGTGTGAGTTGCAAATTGGAAGTTCATTGAAAATACATATAGGATTATGTAGAGTCTGAAAACAAATAATTTAACAAAGATTTCATCAATTTTTAATAGTTAGTAAGTTTAGTCAATAGTAATTTGAATAATGATATCATTAAGGTATTCGATATCAAACCTGTATTGTAGAATTTTGATGTTAAGAAGTATGCAACTGATAGGTATTACTAATATGTTTGTCCTTTGCATCTATTCTCATCATAATAATTATCTGATGATAATCTATAACCAGAGACCATTTTGCAATAGATTAAAAAATTAATGTAGAACTATATAGGCATTAAGAAGTTTCATAATTTTACCATCAAAGTGTAGGCAACTGATGAATAAGCCAAAAGATAGATTAGAATGATGGATTGTCAAGTTCATTAATTAAAAGATATGTTAAATGATGAAGAATTAAATCATCTTACTCTTAAATAACAATAGCAGTATTGGGTTAGATTCTGGATTCAAGGTAATAGTTTCATGTATCATTAGATTAGGAAAATGATAGGATTATTAATTCATGTTATATCACTCAATAAAACAGAAGAATACTTTAATAATGCTTTCATGAATAATAAGATGTATATTTGGCTGGCACCTCCTGATGGATTATACTTGGAAAGAATCATTTTCAACGGATATAATATTAAATCTGATGTTAAAATTAAGTTGGAACATGATCAAAACACTGAATAACTCATCGAAGCTTTTAGGAAAAATGTAGTACTCAAACAAATTATAGATAATGAAATTAAAGATTAAAGGTAATTTATTGTTTTTATTATATTTAAGATTCACAAAATGGAAGTAAGTAATTGCTGATTCTGAATGGGATCCAGAAGAGTTTATTTGAATTATATATTTATCTTACTATTATTTATAAAGTTTATTCAAATTACTTATATAATTTTGAAATTACTTATAATTATTATTAAACTTTAAAATGATGAAAAATAATGATAATTTTATTAATAATAATAACTTAATTTAATTTCAAAAACTTAAAACTAAAGTCAACACGAAAAACAACTTTTAAAAGTCACCTAATGATTAAATCAAAAAAAATTAAAAATTTGTACAATCTTAACGTAAAGTAATATTTAAAAATATTTAAAAATAAATTAAATAATTATTAAGAAAAAAGAAGAATAAATGAATTAAATTCAAGAAAAAGAAAACTCGAAATAAAACAACAACAATTAATATAATTAACTTCAACAATAAATAAATAATATTAATAGTAAGTACTGTACAGAAGGAGATGATTTAGGAACAAGTGATTAATAAATAGTAACAAATAGTTAAGTAAATCCTATAAATGTAAATATTTAAAATCAAAATTAAAATAAATAAAAAAATAGAGTCACAAATATTAAAAGTTAGTTGAGACCAAGAGTAGATAATTCTAAGTTGTAAAGTTAAAGACCATTAAGTGGAATTTAATAACAATATAATAATACTTTTAATAACTCTAAAAATAATAGCAGTAGTTAAAATTAATAATCTAATTAAATTAATTAGTTAATTCAAAATAATAGCCTAATTAATTCTAATATTTATCAAAAAATTTTTCAGCAAAAAAATAATAATATTTCTAATAATTATAGTAATAGTAATAATAATAAACTTATTTAAAATTCTTCATAAAAAATAATCGAAAAATAAGAGAAAAATAAGATTAATAAATAAAATGATATCAATTATAATAATAATACTAAATTATAAAATAATAATAGTAATAAATCATAAATAAAAGTTTTTCTTTAAGTAATAAATGATTTTTTGATGAAATAAAAAGTGAAAATGGAAGACAGTTAAAATGATGAACCACTCACTAATTATTTTGAAGATTTATTTAAATGTTTTGAAGATTTGAAATAAAAAAATGGTGATTGTGTGGAGTTACAGTAAATCTGTACAAAAATAAAAGACATTTTTGAAATACCTTTAGGATTAATTTACGATAAAATGTTTAAACTATAAAACGTTGTGAATTAACAAACTAATCAAATAGATTAACTTGAAAAAAAAGAGAGTAAATAGATAAAAAAAATTTAAAAATAATTTTAATAATTATAAACTAGATACAATGAAAATTTAATAAAAGAATAAAGAATGATAAAGCTACTCAACTTGATTAAATAACAAGGAATTAATATTGAATAAATCTATTAACAAAACATTGACACCTCTCTTAATACTAGTAGTTACTCAAATCTTCAGCATAATTGTGATTAAGAAATATGAAATTGATTAATAATAGAAAATATAATAGTTGATATATTGATATACTATATTAAACTAAATAGAATAGAGATAATATAATTGAATAAATAATAATAAAAATGAACTTTTAAACAAAATAAATAGATTTAAAGGTTGTTTTACTTGGTGAATCAGGGGTCGGAAAATCCTCTTTAGTTTTAAGGCTAATAAATAACGAATTTCGACCATACTATGAAACAACTTTAGGAGCAGCATTCACTCAAAAAACAATAAACTATGAAAACACAAACTACAAATTTTTGATTTGGGACACAGCAGGACAAGAAAAGTTTCATTCTTTAGCTTCAATATATTATAAAGATGCTTAAGTAGCATTGATAATTTATGATGTAAATAATCAGAAGACATTTGATATAATGAATAAATGGATAAAAGAGTTAAAAGAATAAGGTTTAGAAAATATATAGATGGTTATAATTGGAAATAAAATGGATGTTCCAAAAGACAAAATAGATCCATTTCGAATAAGGGCAATGGAAATAGCTGAAGAGAATAAGGCTTTATTCATGAATACTAGTGCTAAAACTGGGGATGGAGTGTAGGAGACTTTCAATCTTATTGCTCAAAGAATCAATTAGAAGGAGAAGGAAACACGGGATAGGGCATTTTCTAGTGATAGGTAGTAAAATATGAGTCTAGTTAATAATTAAAAGCATCGTGATAGTTCATGTACATGTTGATTTATATTTTATATTCTATTTATCATATATAATCCTTTTTTTCATTATTTTATTTATAATATATCTTTATATATTTATAGCTTATTTTATTTATTCACATTATAAAATTAAAATTCATTTAATGAATAGTATAAATTAAAAATAGATAATAGATTTTTATAAAAATTCATAAAATGATACAAATATTAATCTATCAGATTCATAAAAATCGATAGATTATAATAAAATAAATTAAATAAATAATGATTAAAGTAATATTTATTTTTTATTTAAGAAAATAATATTAAATTTGTTAATGTTAATAAAAAAGACATTTAAATCAAATCCTTTTTTAATACAGAATATAACTGTACCATAAAAAATGAAGAATACTATAAAGATAAATTTTTAGATTTGTTTGAGAAAATTAATAAAAAAATAGAATAATAAAAAAAAATAATACCTGCCATGTAAGATTATAAAGCAAAAACAAATACTTCTTAAAATGAAAAATACAGAATTAAAAACTAACTTAATAATTATTAATTAAATATTGACTAAGAAGAATTTCTTAAAAATTAAGAAATCGAAAATAATTTGAAATTGATATATAATTAAGAAGTTTTTGAAAAGTTAAAATATAAAATTAACTACAAAAATACTTTAAGACCCAGTAAATATATGTATTAAAACTTATAATTCAAATAGATATTCATTGAAAATTAATATAAAATGAATTAATAAAATGATAATTAAAGAAACTAAGATTAAATGAGGTAAACATTTTTTTCTTAAAATAATAAAAAAAGAGAAATCAATGAAATTTAGTAAAAATATTAGAAAGAACATTTATGAAGATTATAAATTTTGAATAAAAAGGAATAAAAAGACCAATAAATTTAATTAGAATAAAAATAATAAAAAATAAGTTTTCATGAATAAATTAAACAATAAAAGGAACATTAATTATACCAAATAAATAAACTAAAATAAATTATTATTCAAAAATCAAATAATTCTTTCTAATCTTAACAAATAGAAAATAAATTTGAATTTAACAATTCTATCTAAAGTATAAGGTAAAAGAAATTTAGATTGAAAAAGTAAAATTCTATTGAAAATGAAAATGAAAGTTTAATAAGTGAATCTTAATAAGGAATTAGATACTAAGAAAATCTCAGTAAAGTTTTGTAATGTTTTAGGACATAAATTTAAACTTGAGACAAAAACTTAACATACAATAATAAATCTATTGATAACAATAAAAATATTTATTATAAATAATAATATTTAAAAAGTAATTAATATAAAATTATTAACTCACCTGAAGATAATAAAATTGTTTAAAAGTATTAAGAATAATTAAAGTAATAATAATAATAATAATAATAATAATAATAATAACAATCACAATAATAAAATGTACAAAATTAACGTAAAGTTACTTACGAATTTTCAGTTATTAACAAAAATAGATAGAAAAATAAAACAATAAACTTCTCATAAAAATCTTTTGAGTTAAAAGGCTGGACAGATTCCTCAGCTAAATTTTATTGATGAATATAATATTTTAACAGAATTTAATATTTATTAATAATTATAATTGTTATATTATATTTTATCAAATATTATAATTTTGCAGTAAATTCAAGAAAAAAGTTACAATTAATTATTTTTATTTTTTTAAAATGAGCTATTTTAATATAAATATTGCTATTTTAAATTTTTTTAACCTTAGTTTTATATGTTTTTATTAATTAATTTATTAATCCAATTAAATCAATGATTAATTCATTTAACTTGATCTTTAATTAAAACTTTTAAAAATTTATTTAACATTAATAATTTCTTATTTTTAATTGTGATTATCTCAAACAGCTGATAATTAATTTGAATCTTAATTATTTTTTGCGGCTGGATGATTATAATTATTAAGACTATTAAAATTGATAATATTGTTATTATTATTATTATTATTATTATTATTATTAGAATTAAAACTGTAATAATTTTGATTATGATTATTGTTTATGCTATTATTTTATAAATTTTCATTAATATATAAACTATTAATTTTGTCCAGAACATCTTACTATTCTTTTTCATTCAATTTTATTTCCTCATTCATATTAATATCAATAGTTTAAATTTCATTAAATTTTCTTCTAAAAGTTTCTTTCATTCTTTAATATCGTATTTATCCAATTTTTGTATCAGAGGATTCATTTTCTTAAATCTGTTTAAAATTTTTATCTATAATTTCGGAATCCTGTTTGGTCATATTTTTTGTAAAGTTTATTTGAGTTTTGTGATAATTCTTTAAAGTTTCTTAAATATCATTTTTAATTGAATCAAATGATTTATAATTGCTGACTCATATTAATTTTTAAGTTTGATACATCTTACTATTTTCTTTATTATCTTGAAATGAAAGAATTTTTAATTCTCCTTTATTATTTTTCTATTTAAAATCCTGATGACTTTCCTATATTTCAGAATATTTTTCATCTATTTTTTCCATTTAATTAGTTTTGTGAAAAGTTATTCTTAATTAGTCATTAGATTTAAGTCTATTTAATTAATGAAAATTTATTTGGATATTATTTGTATTAGGTGAATGGTTTTTATGTTAATACTCTTTATTGAGACTAGACTTTCTTCAAGGCGATTAATTAAATAATTCCTAGGCCTTATTAATTTAAGAAATGCATATTTTAACTTATTTATTTTGGTTATTAATCATTTTATAATGAATAACTTTATTATGTTAATATTAATAATAGAATAGTAGACTTAGTTATTAGTATTATTTAAATAGTAATAATTTAAGTTAATAAATAATCTGATAATAATAAAATGTGGAACTTAATATCTAGCAACCAGATTTGTGCTTTGAAAAAGACGACAGAAGTACAATTAAAATTTAGATTAAGTAATAATAATAAATATTTAGAATCATTAAAGACATTTGAAGAATCTGAAAGAAGTGAAAGCAGCTATTGACTGCAATTAACCTTGGCGACAAGAGAAAGTAGTTTTAAAAGACATGAAATTCAAAAAGAATAGGAACTTAGAGATTTTCAAAAGTAATTAGGTGCTTTTAAATAAAATGATGGTTATTGAGTAAAAAGATAGTAATTTACATCCTAAGAATTTGTAGAATAAATTATTCGAAAAGAAGTAGTAAGGTATCTATATGAGGATTAAAGAGTATAATACTATCAATAATCAGAATAAAGTCATTCTTAAAAGGTTGTAGAGTGCTAAAAGTGATTACTCTAGAGAGAATTGGATCAAAAATCATAAGTAGATTCAGGATTACAAAAAAAATATTCAGTAGAGATGTAATTTATATATGATTTATAATATTTTTTCTATAATTTTTTATCTATTATTTATATTTTATTCTTCTTTTATTTTTTAGTCTAATTGAGGTAGGTCGATTATAATCTAGAGGTTAATAAGTTGGAAAATCAAACTCATTATAAACTAATAAGTTCTCATAAAATATAAAAATAAAAGTACATTTATAATTTTTAATTATATTATTTACAGTTATTCAGATTTTTTTATTGAAATTTATCATATTTATCTTAATTTATTAATTATTTTTAAATTTCAGTGAATACTAGCCAAAATAAAATTAAAATTTCAGACTTAATAGCAAACAAGACGAATAATAATTTTATTACAAAGAATAAAGACCTCTTACTGCTCCTAAAAGAATATGATTTTAATTATATTTTTAATTCTAATTAATCAAAATATATTTATAATATAAATTATAATGATGAATAAAAATTTTAAAAGATAATCGTTAGATAAACTAGATTAAAGATAAAATTTATAAAACAATTTAAAAACTGAAATTTTATCTTAAAGATAATAATAATAAGATGAATAATAGAAATACAAACAAAACTAAAACAAAAGAATAGCTTTGTACTAAATAGCTCTTGAATATATAAATCAATAGAAATAAAATAGTAAATAAAAAACAAAAAAATTAAAAAACACAAGCAATAGTAATCAAATTACTAATTAAAATTTAAACAAGAGTTAGAAATTTATAGATCTTGATTCTTTAAATTAAATCAACTATCAATAACAATAATTTATGAAAAAATAAAAAGCCATAAAATAACTTATTGCTAGTAAAACTCAATAAAATTTTCATACTTAAAATAATTCCAAAATAATAAATAATAATAATACTAGCGGGATTAATTTTAATTAAAATAATATTTTGAATTTAAATAATAGTTTAAATGTAAACAAAACTAATAAAAGTTTGAAATAATAAGATTTAAATAATTTATAATACGATAACTAGTAGATAGCTAATAATAGTAAATAGCAAAACATATTTCAAAACTTAAATAAGATAATAAACTATAAACAATTCACAGGAATAAATGTAAATAATTCTAATTTTAGTAATAAAAATAAATAAAATATAAACAAAACAGTAAACAGCGATAAATAGCACAAAATAATTGTAAATAATAATAAAAATTCAGATGAGGATTAAATAATTAAAAAAGGAAAATAAAAAAATTAATAAGAAAATAATCATCAATACCTTAACAATTTATTATTTTGAGAGAAGAGCAAAGTTATAAGCGAATATGAGAACAAAAAGTAGAAAGAGATTTGTCATGAAAAGCATGAAGGATTAATAAAAACATTGGAATTTATTGAATATATGTGTGAGAATTTGGATGGCATAAATAATAATTCAAAATTACATTAGTAATAATTGGAAATAAACTAGTAACTACAGAAATATATTGAAGAATATAATGAATTGAGCAAAAGTTTTAATGAAGTAAGCAAGAATTTCTCTTCCAATTACAAATTAGACCAGATTAGCATCAGATTTCAGTTCACATTTTTCAATTTTTTCCAGAAATTCATCAACAACTGTTCAAATAACTTCAATTAGTTGTACCAATCTTATCTTTATTTTAATAACTAACACTCTTTGCTTGTCTAAACCAAAGATTAATCAATAGCCAATTAAGAATTCCAAATTATAGATTATAAGTAATAAATCAATTAACTCAACGCTTAAATTAAATAATAATAATTAATAATATAATAGAATTAAGATAAAGTAAATGAAGTTTAATTAAATAATACTAAGTACTAATTGGATTTATAAAGTTATTAAATAAAAATAGAAGAAATGAAGGTGAATTCGGATTATTAGAAATAGTAGAATGAATAGTTGATAAAGGCAATTTAGAATATTAAACATTTAGAAAATATCAATCCTAATTAGAATGAAGATTAGATGAATGATAAGAGAGAATTGAAGGATAAGAATAAAATGCTGAATAAGGAGATTAAAGAATTGAAGAGTGATATTGCTAAATTAAAGGAAAGAGAGTCAAAGTTAATGAAGTTGCTTTCAGCGATTATGGAAAAGGGAATTGATATTGAATAGATTTATATTGAAGAGGTCATTAATAAAAAACCCGATTACAATGATGTACTTATCAATAAATCCAAACCCAAGTATATATTAATATTATTATATTATTATTATATTAAATATTTAAATATTTAATATAAATTAAAGAAATTACTAGGGCTAAATAGAAGAAATCCCAGAAATAGATGAAGAGCAGGAAAATAGCAGTCGCAATAAAATATTCAATTAACATGAAAACTCTGAATAAAAAGAGCTAATTCATGTTGAAAATCAATAAAATATTATTAATTACACAGAAAAAAAAATTGTATAGGAAAATAATAATAATAATAATAATATTCTTAATCAAAAAATAATCAACAATAATTCTCTTAATATTAACTTGAAAATGCTCTAAGGCTCTAATTTTAATAGACTTACCTAGAAATTTGTTAATAAAAATCAAAAAATTTATAATAATATTACTGATAATGATAATAATAATAATTTTAATAATAATAATTGTAATAATAATAATAATAGTAATACTACTAATAATATTAACAATAGTTTTAATAATAAATTACAAGAAAATTAAGATAATAATAGCTTATCTGAACTTAAAAAAAATAATTAATAAAATTGTTAAAAAAATATAGATTGATAATTATTTTTAATATTTTAATATTAAATAATATAAATATAATATAATAAAATTAAAAAAAATAAAACAATATAACTAAAAAATAAAATAAATAAAGTTAATATTTAAAATATTGAGTAAAAATGAGGGTAAAAGTAGCAGTTAGGGTTCGACCATTTACATAAAAAGAAATAGATGAAGAAGAGAAGGAATGTATAATATAAATGTAAAATAAGAAAACATTAATAAAGAACAAAGAGAACGGAAATATAAAAGAATTCGAATTCGATATATGTTTATGGTCTCATGACAATTACGTTATTTAGGAAGAAGGATATTTAATAGGAGTAGATGATAAATACGATGATTAACATAAAGTATTTGAGAAAATAGGATTATAAATAGTAGAGAATTAATTGGAAGGTTACAATGGTTGTTTAATAGTATATGGACAAAGTGGAAGTGGTAAGAGTTATAGTATGAGAGGATCAGGAAAAAATGTAGGCATTATATAGTAATACTTTGAGAATATAAATATAAGGGTGAAGGAATTAAATGGAGAAATTTAGAATATAAATACAAAGGGGGAGAGTAAGAATATTAATGTTAAGGGAGTTTAGAGTTTGACGGTTAGTATAGTTGAGATTTTTAATGAGAAAGTGTTGGATTTAATGGGGGATGAGGAAAAAGGATTGAAAATAAGAGAGAATAAGACATTAGGAGTATTTATAGAAGGTTTGAAGAAGGTTTAAGTAAGTTGTGAATAGTTGATGGAAATTGTTAATAGAAAGAAGAAGCATTCTCATCTCTTATTGTTTATTTATTTAGACACTTAGTTTCAGCAGATCAGTAGAGTTACTCTTGTTGAGTTAGCAGGAACTGAAAAAATTCGCTAAAATCATCATCATATCAAGGAAAGGAGTTACATCAATAAGTCATTATTGCATCTAGGTACATTTATCACAATTAATATATCATTTCAAATTATTTCAATTATTTATATATCATTTAATATTGTATAATATAAATTGATTTATATATATATATTATTATGATTATTTTTTAGGAAAAGTGATACAGATGCTTGGAGACGATAAGAAATATAGGAACCTAATTGCTTATAGAGATAGTGTACTAATACGACTATTGGAAGAAGAACTAGGAGGGAACAGTAGAACGGTAATGCTTTATACTTTATCTCCAGGAGTTAGTTGCTATTAAGAAAGTTTGTCAACTCTCAACTAAGCCAAACAGGCTAAGAACATCATTCTTACTCCTAAAATTAATTCTCTTAACATTCAGCAACTCGTCACTTAGAATCATTAACTTAAATCTTTCATACAGCAATTCATTACCAATCCACACTAGATTAAGTTATAGCATATTCTTAAAATCAAGTAGGACTTAGATGATAATAAACAAGCCATCGATTATATATGTAACTATTTCCATTAGGAATAAAAGGACTAATTATATTTGTAATTGGAATAATAGGATTAATAGTAGTAATTATAGTAATAATAATAATAATAATAATAATAATAATATAATTAATTGATTGGGATTGACAGAGAGAACAAAATGAGCGGCTAGTTAAAGTATGAGTTGAAAAAATAGGTGATGAAGGTAGGAAGGGGGAAAGAGAACGAAATATTAATAAAGGGTCTTAACATAGAAGAGTATCACTGTACGATTATAACTCATGAGGATAACTAATCATATATTTAAACTAGTAATGAGAATAGTCTTCTATTTATCAACAATAACCTTGTCGATAATAACTCAATGTTGCTCCTCAATCACAATGACACTCTTTTCTTTGGAAAAACTCATCTATTTATCTTCAAACATTATTCTCAAAATATACTCTCTTTTCAAGATTATTATTATTATCATTAATTACTCATTAATAACAATCCTAAAATTTTTTCTCAACCTCTTCCCATTAAGTTAATTCAAGCGTCAACTAATCACACTCCGAACTATCAAATAAATAAATAATAAATAACAACCAACCATTTCTAAATTGATTCAGATGAAAAAAATAATAATGATAATGATAATGATAATGATAATGATAAGGAAATAGATAAAAGATAAATGAGAGAGAAATATGAGAAAGAGAGAAGAATGAGGATGTAGAAAAAATTAAGAAAATATTAAAGTATGGTATAGAAGATGAATTACATGTGTGGTTTGATGGGGAGGAAAGTTGAGATGGAATTGGAAGTGGAAATGGAATTAGAAGAGAGAGATATTTAAATAGAATAATTGCTAGTGATAAAAGTGATTAATTATGAAGAGGGAAGGGTGTATAAATGGAGTGGAGAGAAATTGAAGGGGAGAGTGTTGTTGATGAGTGAATTAGTGCAGGAATGAGAGATGGAGAGCAAGACGGATAACATGATAGATAGGGTATCAGACCCATTGTGGGATCCAGAGAGTCCTTGTCTTATATGTTGAGGGTTCCTTACTCTTGTCAATGTACCCTATTTACTCAGTCAGACCTACTCCCTCGATCTTCTCACTTCTGACTCCCACTCTGCTGCTACTCTATCATTATCTATTATCCCACTTCATTCTTCTAATAATATTTCTCATCCTTATGTTAATCTCCACCTTCCCTTCTCCTTTGTTATTAGATTTCATTCTATTTATATACATCATCATTATCATCTTACAGATCTCTATTTTTAATATTCAATATTAGGCCAAACTTTTAAAACTCGAAAGTTTGATCTTAAAAATAATAATATCTATTTTACTAATCTTGTATAGTAACATACTATTGATTCTAATTATAATCATTAAAACATTGTTGATTATTTTCTTTAAAATCAAGTATGTTTTTATTATTTATTGTTAGATTATTATCAATCTTTTTGCTATTTAAAAATTGCCTAAAGATTAACGAAAAACCAATATAATTAATAAAAGTTAATATTAATAAAATACATAATTATCATTTTTATAGTCAATTATTTAAATTATTTATTCCTAAGCTTAATTATCATATTTTATTTAATTTATTTAACAAATAATTATTTTATATTTTTTTAAAAAATATTTATTTAATCTTTATTATTAAATTAAAATATTTTTTAAGATTTGTATAATTAAACTAATATAAGTAATTCGTTTAAAGAAATGAAAAAAAAAAATATAAAAATAAGATAAAAAAATCAAGATTGCCTTATATTTTGATAATATGTAATATATATAAATAAAATAAAAACTATTTGTATTTTTATAATTAAATAAATTAATTATTATTAAAATAATTCTTCATAAATTATTAAAATCTGATTTACTGATATTTTTCGAATTTTTATTTTTTTTTTCATTAAAATCGATTGACTTTTTTTTAATTGATTTAGATAGCTATTTTTTTTCAATGGAACTGCCTTTACTATCTGAATTAATACTTTTCATTTTATTTTAAATTTTTTATTATTTTTCTTATTATTTTTATTATTATAATTATTTTTTTTCTAATTAAGTCCTTTGAATATCTATTATATTCATTACTCTCAATAGATTTTCTAAAAAATTATATTTATTTTGTAAAGTCATTTAATTTTCAATGTCTATATCATTTTAATTTTAATCATTATTATTATTTTTTTATTAAAAAATATTTGATGATACATTAGATTAATTATATTTACTTTTTATTTCATTATTTTATTTTAAATTTTTATTTTATTATTAATAAATATTATTTTATTTTTTCTTACTTTATTAACTTTAATAATCAGACTTTTCTTTTGATTTTATATGAATATTTTTATTTTGTTAAAACTAATTTTTTTATTTTTAATTTTAATTTTTTATAATTTATTCTTATTTTACATTTATATTATTTTATTATTCATTTGTCTAAATTTTTCCTTCTTATTTTTTTTATTATTAAGATTAAAATGATTTATCAATATTTTATTTTGCTTCTTAGGCATTTAAATACTATTTATTAATTGTTTTTTATTATTATTTTTTTATTGGAGAATCTTATTATTTTTAATAATTATCATTTATTAAGATATTCTATTATTAATTTTTGTTTTAGTATTACTCAATATTATTTATTGGTTTCTATTAATTTTAAGATAATTATTATTTATTTTTATTTTAATAATTCAAAAATTGTTATTATTAATTTATTATATGTGAACTTTTATTATTTAATTATTTTTGATTGACTTTACTATTTTTTTAAACTTCTTTAGGCTAAAATTATGTTATTTATATTTCGCTTTGATTAAAACTTATAAGAGAATCCTAGTGATTTGAATTAATTAATTATTGTTAACTTTATTATTATTATTATTCTGATTATTTTTCTAATTCAATATATTTTGCAATTATTTCTCTTGTTTTTTCTTCATCTTCTAAAAATATTTTGCTTATTCTTTAAATGTCCATTTTTTTAATCTAAAATTAATTTTTTGCTAAAATTTTTTCTTCACTTTATTTTTTGCTTAATTTTCTGTTTATAATTACTTATTTTCCTTTATCATTTGAAATTGATCTTATATGTTTGCTTAAATTAAGACTTTTAGATTCTTAACTCAATTAATCTAATTCTTTAAAATAGTTGTCTAATTCTTGAATAAATATTTACTTTTTTTATTCTATTTCCTCTAAGTTTAACTGTTCTTCTTTAATTATAGATTTATCTTCAACTAACTATTCATTTTAATTTTTTAAATTTATTTAATCTAAAGCAAACTATTCATATTAATTATATAATCTATTATCAAATTTATATTCTTTATCATTCATTATTTCTATTAAATTGTTATGCTAATTACTAAATTAAAAATTACTATTTTATTTAATTTCTCAAATAGGTTTATCTTGTTTTTATAAATTATCTATTTATTGTTAATTTTAATCTAATTTATTTTCATCTAATTTTTCTAATAACTTTTGTAATTAATTTAGATCAATTTATCTATTTTAACTTGAATACTTAAAGATATTTAAAATGTCTTCATTATATTTATAAACACATTAAACTTTTTATTCAATCTCAATATCAAAAGGTTATACAGTTTCTTATTAATTTTTTTAATTTTATAAATTGTTTTTATTGTTTGATTAATTATTATTATTATTTTGTTTTAAAAGCTTATTTTTTATACTAGGTTAAAAATTTGGAGAAAGTTATTTTTACATTTCTTAAATTTTTTAATTTGATTTTTATTGATAAGTCATATTTCTTTGAAATACATCATCATTAAGATTAGCCTAATTTTAATTATTTCATCATAAATGATAAATTTGATTAAATTATTTATTATAAATATTTTAATTACTTTTTCAATTATTTTTTTTGAATTTGAATCAATCTTATGCTTCTTCATAGTTTCTAATTCTTTTTGAATTTTGAGTTCTTGCTCTTTCTATATATAATTCATTTTATTTTAATGAAGTTTAATTTAGTGTTAATAAAAATCATCTACATTTTTATAATGAATTTAAGACTCAGTAACTGAAATTTATGGTTTAAAAGTACAATTTTGCATTTCCTCTATTTCTTATTATTTTAATTAATTCTGATATTATTCCTAAATCTTAGCTTGTTTTTCCAAATGAATTTATTAACTTCTCATTTGAATAGGAATATTATTGGGATTATTAGTACTGTATTTTGAACTATTAATACTAGTTCTTACTCTCATATCTTACAACTCTTAAATCTGTTAACTTTATTTTTTCTCTATTTTTTGCTATTTTTTCTGTTGAAAATTTTCAAATCTTTTTAAAACATCAGGTTCAGTTTCTAAATATTCACTTTCTTATTATTCATTTTCATTTTCATCAAATTAAGACGACATATTTAATCCTTTACATACTGAATTATTTTAGCTTTATTTTTCTTTTAAAAACTAAATCATTTTATTATCAGGCTCTTTAGTTTTTACAATTTTCTTTTTATTCATTATCCAATTATTATATTTTTTTATTTATTTTATTTTATTATATTTAAATATCTCAGTATTAATATGTATAAAACTATAAGATAAGGCGATTAATTAAATTTTGCCAGGAAAGGATTAAATATCAAAGTTAATTATTCCATATAAGTATATAATGAAAATAAAATATCAATATTCTACATAGAAGCTAGATGGTGAAATATTAGAATCATCTATTTTTAATGAGAATTCTTTGATTTTTTAAGTAGGGGATGAATAAGTTATGAATTATTTTTAAATATATATAACAGAAATGTCTCTAGGTTAAATAATTTAATATTAATGTAATGAATTTAATGTAGAAATTGAATTTCTGGCTATTGTTTGATTAAAAACTTAATATATAGTAATATTATAATATATAAATATTTTATAAATTGTGTTAAATTATTATAATGGGATGTCATGGCAGTAAAAAACTAAAATAATAAATTACAGATCAAGTAATATTAATTCAATAAAAAAGGAATAATGAATAGATAAGTTAATTAAATTGAATGAATTACTATAAAATGAATTTTAAGAAATTTAGCATCAAAAATTATAGAATATCATTTAAAGAATTAATCATCAAAATGTAATTATTTTTTTATATAATTTATTAAAAAATCGAATTTTTATCTAATTTAAGGGATAAGAAATTACTAACTTAAAATAATTTATGAGTAGCAAGTTTATTGTACTTGAATAATAAGTAATTAAAATATAAAATGAAATTTATCAAACTTAAACTTATTAAAATAATTAAGCAAATAATGAAAATAAGACATTGAGTTTAGAATACAGTTAAGATTAATACATTAATAATGATATAGAAAATAATTTAGAAAAAATTGAAAATGAATCTTAATCATAGTTGAATTAAATAAAAATATAAGAACAATCAAATTAATAAAATTTATAATAGTATAATTCAAATTAACAATAAAATATTTATAATTCTACTTAAATTGAATAAAATATTAAACAAATATTGCAAGATAAATAAATAAGAAATATTTATACTGAAGTATAAAACAAAATTTTACTCTCATATGAACAAAATATAAAGAATGATTAGAATTTAATAATAAATAAAATAAAATGATTTTATTGAATAATTATAATATAATTATAATTTAATATTTCTAAATAAACTTAATATAAAAATAATTTTTATTTTCTATATATATATTTATTTTTGAAAATCTAAATATTTATAATTATATAATTTTATTAAAAAATATAATTTATATTAATAATAATAAACCAAATAATATACGAATAAATTCTATAATTAAAAATTTATTAATAACAATAAGGAAAAAATTTCTACTTATTAAATATAAGTAAAAAATTTTTATAAAAATAAAAAGAAAATTTATGAAAGAAAAATTATAATAAAATTTAAAGAAAAAAGTGTTTTAAATTTTTATTTTGAAATGTTGTTTGTTTAATATTTCTTTATTTTTTTCTTCATTTTAAAAAAGAAAAATTTTTTTATAATATATTTTTTTTAACTATTTTTATATTTTTTATCTTAGTTTTGTTAATTTATTATTAAAATATTTATTATTAAAATATAAATTAATAATTTTATTATAATTTTTATATATTTATTTCATATTAAATTAA
>Ga0315908_10001355_pt1 | contig 18435 bp, 14 predicted proteins | sample LakEriMetagenome_12_FD_203520 | JGI IMG/M metagenome (GOLD analysis project Ga0315908, IMG submission 203520) | Freshwater fungal communities from buoy surface, Lake Erie, Ohio, United States - Buoy 4 MA124 | ecosystem: Environmental > Aquatic > Freshwater > Lake > Lake biofilm | place: USA... | reverse complement strand
GTGGGTCACTCTTCTACTTCTATTTCTGCAGCATTAGGTATGGCTATGGCCGCAAAATACAAAGGTGAAAACCGAAAGTCAATTGCTGTTATTGGTGATGGTTCCTTAACAGCTGGTATGGCTTTTGAAGCCATGAACCACGCGGGCGTTGCGGATAGTGATGTGCTTATTATTTTAAATGACAACTGCATGAGTATCGACCCAAATGTGGGCGCACTCAAAGAATATTTAACGGATATTGCCACGTCTCCTACTTACAATAAAGTAAGGGATGAGATTTGGAATTTACTAGGCAAAATGCCTGTAGGAAAATCTACTTCAAGATCTCTAGCTTCTAAATTAGAAGCCAGCGTGAAAGGGATGGTAAGCAAGAGCAGTAACCTTTTTGAAGCATTACAACTCAGGTATTTTGGACCTATCGATGGTCATAACATTACCAACCTTGTAGATACCCTCAAAGATTTAAGAGACATACCTGGGCCTAAATTGTTACACGTTATTACAACAAAAGGTAAGGGCTATGAGCTTGCAGAAAAAGACCAAACAAAATGGCATGCACCAGGACTGTTTGATAAAGTAACTGGTGAAATTATCAAGAAAAAAATTGACACACCACAAGCTTCTAAATACCAAGATGTTTTTGGACATACCCTTGTAGAATTAGCAGAAGCCAACCCACTAATTATGGGGGTTACACCTGCTATGCCTAGTGGTTCTTCCTTAAAATTTATGATGGATAAAATGCCTGACCGTGCTTTTGACGTGGGCATTTGTGAGCAGCACGCAGTAACACTTAGTGCAGGCCTTGCCACACAAGGTATGCGTGTGTTTTGCAATATTTATTCTTCATTCATGCAACGTGCTTTTGATCAGGTCGTGCATGATGTAGCGATACAAAAATTACCGGTCGTACTCTGTTTAGACAGGGCCGGACTTGTGGGCGAAGATGGACCTACGCACCACGGCTGTTATGATATTTCATACCTCCGTTGCATCCCTAATTTAATTGTTAGTGCTCCAATGAATGAGCAGGAGCTGCGCAACCTCATGTATACCGCACAACTTGATAGCACGGGCTTACCATTTGTAATTAGGTACCCAAGGGGTGAAGGTGTGATGCCAGTATGGAAAACGCCATTAACAGCTATTGAAATTGGTAAGGGTCGAAAAATAAAAGATGGAAAAGAGGTGGCCATTTTAAGTTTTGGTCATCCTGGAAATTTTACAACAACAGCAATCAGAAATTTAAGATCGGAAGGCATGGATCCGGCACATTACGATATCAGATTTGTAAAACCACTTGACGAAGCTTTACTGCACGAAGTGTTTACAAACTATGATAAAATTGTAACGGTAGAGGATGGAACAGTTGTAGGTGGCTTTGGTTCTGCGATACTAGAATTCATGAATGCGCATGGTTATAAAGCAAGCGTTACGATATTAGGTATTCCGGATAGACTTGTAGAACATGGTACACTCAAAGAATTGTATAGAGAGTGCGCGTATGATGCTGCAGGTATTGAAGCCGCGGTAAAAGAAATGGTAAATACAAAAGCGTTACAAACCGTATAACCCAACCCCTATTCCATTTCTAATGGGACGTCTTCATCTGTAAAACTACTTGGAAGGTCTTCATCTGTAAGACCTTCTTCTTTTAGTTCAATTTCACGGTTGTCATTCCATTCAATAATAAAATTGTTCATACCCTCGCCCACAAGGAGTTTCATGTATTTCTGCTGGGTTAATTCGAGGGTCGACAAAAATAAAAATAACGCGTGAACGCGGTCGTTACAAATTTCAAATACTTTTTCAAAAGCAACTGTTTTTTCGCCACGCACAAAATCTAGCATGTAGTCTCTGCTTCCTTCCATGGTGTAGTTGTAACGCACCACCGTATGCACCGGTTTGTTTTGACGATCATGCACACGCTGCATCACTTTTTCAAAAGCCTTCATGAGCTTGAACATCGTGATGTTCTGAATTTCAGTTCCTTCAGAGGCATCTTCTCCAATTGAAATGAGTTCCTTTTGAAGATTACCACGTTTTACCATAAGCATGCGCACGGCTTCCATATCAGCCATTTGCGCAGAAGCTTCTTTGAAGCGCTTGTATTCTAATATTTTATCAATTAGTTCTTGGCGTGGATCAATTTCATTTCCTGAAGCATCTATTTCTTTACGTGGCAGAAGAAGTCTTGCCTTGATGCGCATGAGGGTAGATACAAATAAAATAAACTCACTCGAGAGTTCAATATTTAGCTTTTCTCCTTGATGAATAAACTCCAAGAAATCTTTAATAATTCTAGTGATGGGGATATTGTAAATATCCAGTTCGTCTCTTTCTATAAAAAACAATAAAAGGTCAAAGGGACCTTCAAACTGATCTAACTTAATTTGATAATTGGGAACATTCACAGCTTCACACTTTTGCTACAAAGAAAACCCCTTCAGGCCTCAATTGTGCAGTTTGGGGTTAAAATTTATCCACTTAAGTGGTATTTAGGGCCATAAATTGTTAGAAAATGGGCTGTTATTAGGTTCGAATTGGGGAACTTCGCCAAAATTCAATGCCGTGCGGGAAAAGCTTATTAATTGGGTGTTATTTATTGTTTTGTCGATTATTTGGGGAAGTTCATTTATGCTCATGAAAGTAGGCATGAAAGAGGGCGGATCCTTTCCCTTAAGCCCTTACCAAGTTGCTTCCCTTCGCATGATTTTTTCGGGCCTAGCTCTTTTGCCATTTTGTTATAGCGCACTCAAGCAAATACCCAAAAACAAACTTTTTGTGGTGGTGCTATCCGGTGTGATGGGTAGTTTTATTCCAGCTTATTTATTTTGTATTGCAGAAACTAAAATTGATAGCGCACTTGCTGGCATCTTAAATGCACTCACACCACTTTTTACCATTATTGCGGGTATTGCTTTTTTTAATTTAAAATCGAGCAAGCAAAAAATAATTGGCATACTACTTGGCTTTGCGGGCCTTCTATTATCAGTAACGGCAGGTAAAACCTTACAATTTGATAATTTTTCTTATAGCTTTTTTGTAGTGCTCGCCACCATTTTTTATGGTCTCAATGTAAATATGGTAGGAAGTCAAATGCAAAAAGTGAGCGCCATTAATATTGCCTCTGTCGCTTTTTGTTTTACCATGATTCCAGCCGGCATTATATTATTTAGTACCGGTTATTTTGATTACGATTTTTCTAACCCATCGCTGATAGAAGCAAGTATAGCAGGTGGTACACTCGGTGTCATCAATACATCTATTGCCTCTATTTTATTTTATGTGCTTGTAAAAAGAGCTGGTATTATTTTTGCATCTACCGTAACCTACGCCATTCCATTTGTTTCGCTTGCTATTGGCCTATATTACAACGAGCCCATCCATCCGTTAAGACTTGTTGGGCTCGGTATTATTTTGTGCGGTGTTTATATTGTCAATAAACAAAAGAAATAAGCGCTTTTATATCGCCATCATTTCTTTTTCTTTTGCAGCTAAATGCTTTTCTACAAGTGCAATAAATTTGTCGGTAATATCTTGAACTACTTTTTCAGCATCTTTTGCTGCGTCTTCACTTAAACCGTCTTTTTGTAACTTTTTAATTTGCTCGATGGCGTCGCGTCTAATATTTCTGATGGCAACTTTTGATTGCTCACCTTCGCCTGCAGCTCTTTTTACAAATTCTTTTCTGCGCTCTTCGGTAAGGGGTGGCATAAAGAGTCTAATCTGAACCCCATCATTTTGAGGTGTCACTCCAATATTTGCCATCATAATTGCTCTTTCAATGGGAGCAAGCATGTTTTTTTCCCAGGGCTGGATGCTAATGGTTCTAACGTCTAAAACGCTAATATTAGCCACCTGGCTGATAGGCGTTGGGGCGCCATAGTAATCGGCCATGATGCCATCAAGCATGGTTGGGCTGGCTTTACCGGCTCTAATCTTGGTTAATTCTAGCTCTAAGTGGCTTATCGCCTTATTCATAGAATCTTCGGCGTCCACCGTAATTAAGTCAAGTTCTTCAGACATATTGTATCAATTTGAAGGCAAAACTAATAAATAGTACCGAAAGCGTCATTTTTCATACAAGAATTGGAATTTGAATTTTATCTTCGCAGCAAATAAACAAATTATGGCGTCTATTCAAACCCTAAAAGATACGGCTACTCAAGTTAGAAGAGATATTGTTAGAATGGTGCATGGTGTTCAGAGCGGACATCCTGGTGGATCTCTTGGTTGTACCGATTTTTTAACGGCGCTGTATTTTAATACCCTAGACCATAATCCTGCATTTTCTATGGACGGAAAGGGTGAAGACTTGTTTTTCTTATCTAATGGCCATATTTCACCGGTATTTTATTCGGTGCTTGCAAGATCTGGCTACTTTGAAGTGAGCGAACTTGGGACTTTTAGAAAATTAAATACCCGTTTACAAGGCCACCCAACTACACACGAACATTTACCTGGTGTTAGAATTGCTAGTGGATCTTTAGGTCAGGGCATGAGTGTTGCCATTGGTGCAGCGCTTTCTAAAAAAATTAATGGTGATGCTAAGCTTGTATATTGCTTACATGGCGATGGCGAATTACAAGAAGGACAAATTTGGGAATCTGTAATGTTTGCGGCACATAACAATTGCGATAATTTAATTGCAACCATCGACGTTAATGGTCAACAAATTGATGGTCCTACTAAAAAAGTAATGAACCTAGACAGTTTACGCGCCAAATTTGAAGCGTTTAACTGGACTGTTATTGATATGGATGGTAACGATATGGAAAACGTTGTTGCAACACTTGATAAAGCAAAATCACTCACTGGTCAAGGAAAGCCTATCTGTATTTTAATGAAAACAGAAATGGGTAAAGGTATTAGCTTTATGGAAGGCACACACGAGTGGCACGGCATAGCACCTAATGATGCGCAACTTGCAGACGCCCTTTCTCAATTACCAGAAACACTGGGTGATTACTAATTAGGAGGCCACTAGCTTTTTAAGGATAACAATTGTTGGCTTGCTTTTTTAGCAGGAATCCATGCGGCCAATAGCGCAATTACTGCAATGGTGGCAACCACGAGTACATAATCGGTGGCCATTAATTTTACAGGATAGTAATCGATAATAAAACTACCGCCACCACCTAGCGTAATAATTTTAAATTTTAATTGCAATATACAAATGAGTGTGCCGAGTGCTATTCCAATAAAAGTACCCACACTTGCAAGCACCAGCCCTTCTGTAATAAATATTTTTTGAATGAGCGCGGTGCTTGAACCCATGGCCCTTAGCACTGCAATATCTTTTTGCTTTTCCAAAACAAGCATCGTAAGTGCGCCAATCATATTAAATGCTGCTACAATTAATATCAAACTTAAGATGCCATAAATGATCCACTTTTCCATTTGCATTACAGCATATAAATTTTTGTTTTGCTCGTAACGCGTTTCAACTATAAAATTTTTACCTATTGCATGCTGGATGGCTGCTTTTATTTTTTCGGGACGTCCATTAATTTTTATTTCCAGGCCACTCACTTGATTTGGCGTCATGGAAAGCATGTACCTCAAGAAATGAATATTTGTAAAAATAAATTTGTTGTCAAATTCTTGTTGTACTGCAAAGACACCCTTTGCTGTTATATTAAATGCAAACATGCCATCTACAGCGTCAAAACCCGCGCCCTTATTAGGCGTATAGAGTGTTAATGGAAATCCACCTTTTGTAACATCGGCACCTACCGCATTTTCGATACCTGCACCCATCACAATACCTGGGTTTTGTACATCACCCATTTCATAACCACCTCTAACAATATGTTTTCCAATATTATTGGTGCTAGCAAAAACACTATCTACACCTTTAACAACAACAATACTCTGGTAGTCACCATTGGCAAGCAATGCTTTTTCTTCAATCACTTTACTAACTGCAGTAACACCTTCAATAGAAGTAATTTTATACATTGTATTGCTGTCCAGGGTAATTTGTTTCCCCTCCGCAGGAAGCACGCGCATGTCTGCATAAAAATCGGTGTAGAGGCCTTTTACTAAATCTTCAAAGCCATTAAATACACTTAAAATAACAATGAGTGCAGCTGCACCAACTGCCATAGCGGTAACACTTACCCATGCAATAATATTGATTGCACTTGTAGACTTTTTTGATTTAAAATACCGCCAAGCAAATAAATATTGCACGAGACTTAATTAATTTGATTCTTTAACCGCGTCATCCCCTTCGCTAGATGCTTCGTTATCACCCTCTTTAACACCATCAGATTCACCGGTAGCCTTTTTTTCGACATTGATTTGTTTAAATATTTCTTCCATCTTAAACACATAATCCAAGGTGTCATCGTGGTAAAAATGCAATACCGGAATACGCCTAAACTGATGCTTTACACGGTCGGCTAGCTCCTTTTTGATCTCCCAGGCCCTAGACTCAATCACTTTCATCACTTCTTTAGCATCTGGAACCTGAAAAAGACTTAAGTAAATACGCGCCTCCAAAAGGTCGGGCGTCACCTTCACGGATGAGATGGAAACCATACCACCGGCTATCATAGAAAGGTTTAGCCTTCTAAAAATATCATTCATTTCTTCCTGTATTGCTCCTGCTACCTGACGTTGACGTTTTCCTTCCTCCATGTTCTTTGCGTTTAATTGGCTGTAAAATTAGTTACTTTGCCTTGTTTTAACGATTTTATCATTTATGAAGCGTTTTTCACGAATTCTGTTTTACCTCCGTACCCAAAAAAGGAACATTGTCCTTTACGTGGTGTTTAACCTGCTGTCCATCCTTTTTTCGCTGGTTTCGCTGGCCATGTTGGCTCCATTTTTACAGCTTTTGTTTGGCACCGAAAAACTCATCACAGCTAAACCTGTTATGGCGGGCGCAAGCTTATCTGCCGGAACCATTTTAAACTACCTTAAATATTTTATCTCTAGACTCATACTTGAACAAGGAACCGTGTATGCACTTGGTGCTATTTGTGGTATTATTATTACCGCTATTTTCTTTAAAAATTTATTTACCTATTTGTCTTTTAGGGTACTAGCGCCTATGCGCAATTATGTAATGACAACGCTTCGTTCCGATTTGTATAAAAAATTATTAGACCTTCCTATTGGTTATTTTACAGAACAACGTAAGGGTGATATTATTAGTAGAATGAGTAACGATGCCAACGAAATTGAATGGAGTGTGATGAGTACCTTAGAAGGGCTTATTAAAGATCCACTCAATATCCTTATCCTTTTAATATTGTTGGTTTTTTTAAGCCCCGTACTTTCTTTGTTTTTACTCGTGCTTCTTCCGGTAACTGGTTTTGTTATTGGACGCCTGAGTAGAAGTTTAAAAAAACAATCAACAACATCCCAAGAAAAACTAGGAACACTTTTATCGATTTTGGATGAAACCCTTGGGGGACTGAGGGTTATCAAGGCTTTCAATGCCGAAAAAATATTACTACAAAAGTTTTTAGACAATAACAATGCGCTTAATCATATCCGCAATAAAATGAATTTTAGAAAAGATTTGGCATCGCCGATGTCCGAATTTTTAGGTGTGATTGTCCTTTCTTGCATCTTATGGTTTGGTGGAAGACTTGTATTGAATAACCAAGCAGGTTTAGGACCAGAAAGTTTTATTACCTATATATTATTTTTTACGCAAATCATTAATCCTGCAAAATCTTTATCCAGTTCTTTTTATAACGCGCAAAGAGGAAGTGCAGCTATTGAAAGAATTGAAGAAATTTTAAAAGCGCCTGTTGCCATAGAAGACAAGCCTAATGCTAAAATTTTAGAGAATTTTACAGAGCGCATAGAGTTTAAAAATGTAAGTTTCTCTTACGACGATGCTACCATTTTAAAAAACATCAACCTCATTATTGAAAAAGGAAAAACAGTAGCACTCGTGGGTTCATCAGGTGCTGGTAAAAGTACCTTAGCAGATTTGATTCCGCGTTTTCATGACGTAACGGAAGGTGAGGTGCTAATTGATGGCATCAACATCAAAGACTATAGTTTACAAAGCGTGAGAGCAGCCATGGGTATTGTTACACAGGAGCCCATTTTATTTAATGATAGTATCGCACAAAATATTGCCTTAGGCGTCCAAACAGCAAGCCCAGCAGCCATTACAGCCGCCGCTACCGTAGCCAACGCCGCAGCCTTTATTGAACGCAAAGAAGATGGGTACGATGCAAATATTGGAGATAGAGGTAGTAAATTAAGTGGCGGTGAACGTCAACGTATTACCATTGCTAGGGCTATTTTAAAAAACCCACCCATCTTAATTTTAGATGAAGCCACTTCATCACTCGATACAGAAAGTGAAAGACTTGTGCAAGATGCCATCAATAAAATGATGCAAAATAGAACCTCCATTGTTATTGCGCACAGACTATCTACCATCAGACACGCCGATGAAATTATAGTATTGCAAAAAGGAGAAATTGCAGAACGAGGCACACATGATGAACTACTTTCTAAAGGTGGCATGTATAAGCGCCTGATTGATATGCAAGAAGTAAAATAGGTATTACTCGCAAACCCAATCTTTAGCATACACATACACAGGGCCGTTATACCCGCCTTGTTTTACATTTAACTTTCCACCTCTAGGAGAATAAATATCGCCATAATAAAACTTTCCCTGCTTATTTACAATAACTTTTGTAGCAACAAATGACCAACTCGACCCTAAAAAACCTCCACCTTTATATTCACTCAAATAGGCGGGATGAATAGCACTAGTATCCGGTTTATTTAAAATTCTATTGGTTCCATTTGGAGGATAACATCCTAATTTAATTGGCTTTTCAATGTTTTGCGCCATTAGTGTATTTGACAAACAAATACTTAGAATAAAAAATAATTTTCTCATGGTATGTCTATTTTAAAAATTTATCAATTACAGTTTTGCTTTACCATGCCATCTGTGTCTATATAACCTAGTTCTAACGCTTTCTTAAAGTCTAGACATGCGCTTTCTTTTTGACCCAACATTAACTTTGCCCTACCCCGCTCCATATAACCGCCAATTTGTTTAACATCGATTAAGAGCGCTTTATCATATTCTTGCAACGAATGCCATGCCCACCCCCTATCATAATATGCTTCAGCAAACTTAGGGTTCAACGTTAGGGCCTTGTCAAAACTGGTTTTATCATTTTATTTAATCGTTTTTGTGAAAAAATATCTAATTGCAATTTATTCATATTTATAAATATAATTATATTTATTGTACTTGCGCATTAAGACGTAAAAAGTTCAGCGCATAAAAAAAGGGCTATCTAATTAAGACAGCCCTTTTTTATTATAGATCAAGATCTAAATTTATTGTTGATCAGGACTTGGTTTTACTAGTCCTAATTTAGCTTCTAAGCTAAGCGTAGCATGCGGTACAGCGCGTAAACGTGCTTTGTCAATTAACTTACCAGTTACTCTGCAAATACCATATGTTTTGCTTTCAATACGCATGATTGATTTTTCGAGATGGTCGATGTATGTAATTTGACGGCTAGCCATTTGAGACAATTGCTCTCTTTCCATGCTAACACTACCATCTTCCATGGTCATGTAACGTGCATCGTCATTGTCACCACCCATTTCATCTTTACGGGTAATTAAACCTTGCAAGTATACAAGCTCTTTTTTAGCCGCTTCTAATTTTTTATTGATGAGCTCACGAAACTCGTTAAGTTCTGCATCGCTGTATTTAACCAGTGTTTGAGTACTTCTCGTCACAATTTGAACTCTTTTTTCTAAGGGTGTATATCCAGGACTGTAAGGCACGCTAGACTTTGTATTTGTCTTTGGTAATTTTACATCCTTAATAGGTTCTAATGGTTTTCTCACCGGCTTTTTAGGCGGTGCAGGTGGCAATTTCACTTCAGGCTTTTTAGGCATTGGAGGAAGTGGCGTTGGTTTTGCTTTTACCACTGGTGCAGGTGCTATTTTAGGAATTGGCTTACTTGGCAATACCACTTTGCCACCGGGTCTTACAGGTGCTGTTTTTACAATAACTTTTGGAGGAGGTGGTTTTACCGCTTTAACCGATGCAACTTTTGCAGGCTTTGCAGCTTTTGCAGGTGCTGCTGGTTTAGCCGCGGGTGCTGTTGGTTTAGCTGGAGCCGCCACTTTTTTTGCGGGTGCTGCTGCTTTAGCAGGCGCAGGCGCTGCCTTAACCGGTGCCGCTTTTTTTACTGGAACCGCTGGCTTTGCTGGAGCTGCAACTTTTTTAGCAGGTGCTACAGGTTTAGCAGGTACTGCCTTTTTTACTGGAGCTGCTACTTTTTTTGCAGGTGCTACAGGTTTAGCAGGTACTGCTTTTTTTGCAGTAGCGGCCTTTTTTACGGGCGCTACTACTTTCTTAGCAGGTGCAGCTTTTTTTGCAGGAGCAACTACTTTTTTTGCAGGAGCAGCTACTTTTTTAGCAGGTGCTGCTTTTTTGGCCGGAGCCGCCTTTTTAGCGGGAGCTGCTACTTTTTTAGCAGGTGCTGCTTTTGGGGCTGGTTTCTTTGTAGCCATATTCTTGTTGTTATGCTTGTTTAGTTATTGAAACTTTTAGCAAATTCTCATTTACGTCGAGCTCAGTTGCATTTGCAACCTTGTCTACCCAGTTGATAGAATCAGCTAGAATTTCGCGGCAAATATAGTCGTTATATTTAACAATTGACTCCTTAAGCCTGTCGCAATGCTCAAGGGTCACGAATATACGGTCTGTAAGGGCAAAACCACTGTCTTTTCTAATATTTTGCACACGGTTTACAAACTCCCTAGCGTCGCCTTCTTGTTGCAAATCCGGCGTAATTGTGATGTCGAGGGCCACAGTTAGGCTGCCTTTGCTGGCAACGCTCCAACCTGGAATATCCTCTGCACTTATGTCAACCTCGGTCAATGCAATGCTAAGTTCCTCACCTTCAACAGATAAGAGAATTTCACCCGTTTTTTCGAGGGTTGCAATTTGAGCAGCAGTCATGGCAGTAATAGCTGCTCCGGCTGCTTTCATTTTAGCCCCCATTTTAGTACCCAGGGCCTTAAAGTTGGGCTTTATCTTTTTCTTAATAATTCCCTCCGTTTCGGTCAAATATTCAATTTCTTTAACATTTACCTCAGCTGTGATCAAATCCTGAATTAAAACCAGCTGATCCTGCATGGCCAGCTCTAGCACCGGAATGAGTATTTTTTGAAGTGGCTGACGCACTTTAATATTCACTTTTTTACGAAGGCTAAGCACGAGTGAGCAAACCTCCTGGGCTAACTGCATCCTTTCTTCGAGTGCAGCATCAATGAAGGCGTCATTTGCCACCGGAAAATTTGCATGATGAATAGAGGCAACTTGATGTTTACCACTTACACTATTTAGGTTTGAAAAAATAGCATCACTAAAAAACGGAGCAATAGGAGCCGTTAATTGTATCACTGTTTCTAAACATTCATATAAGGTTTGGTAGGCACTAATTTTATCCTGCTCATATTCGCCTTTCCAAAATCTTCTTCTACATAATCTTACATACCAGTTACTGAGTTGCTCATCAACAAAAGATTCAATGGCTCTGCCTGCAACAGTTGGCTCATAATCATCCATCGCATCCGTTACTTTTTTAATAAGTGAATGCAAACTTGATAAAATCCAACGATCAATTTCTGGACGATCCGCGAGTGGAACTGGGGGTTCAGCAAAAGAGAAACCATCAACGTTTGCATAGAGCGCAAAAAATTGATAGGTATTATATAGTGTACCAAAAAATTTGCGCTGCACTTCTTGAATACCCGCTACATCAAATTTTAAATTATCCCAAGGAGATGCATTTGTTACAAGGTACCAACGCGTAGCGTCTGCGCCATATTTTTCGATGGTTTCAAATGGATTAACAACGTTACCTAAGCGTTTACTCATTTTGTTGCCATTTTTATCTAGCACCAATCCATTACTCACAACAGTCTTATAAGCAACGCTATCAAAAAGCATTACGCCAATTGCATGAAGGGTATAAAACCATCCGCGTGTTTGATCCACACCTTCACAAATAAAATCGGCAGGGAATGCTTGTCCCTTATCCACTAAATCTTTATTTTCAAAAGGATAATGCCACTGCGCATAAGGCATTGCACCACTATCAAACCAAACATCAATTAAATCAGAAACGCGATGCATGGATTTACCAGATGCACTCACTAAAACAATATCATCTACAAATGGCTTGTGTAAATCGAGTATACCACCGTGTAAATAATTTTGATTGACGCTACCACCGAGTACTTCGTTTGCTTTTTTGATGCCTGCATTTAATTCGTTTACAGATCCAATACAAACTTCTTCCGTACCGTCTTCTGTGCGCCATACTGGAAGCGGCGTTCCCCAATATCTGCTTCGGCTTAAATTCCAGTCCACCATGTTTTCAAGCCAGTTTCCAAAACGGCCTTCGCCTGTAGATTTAGGTTTCCAATTGATGGTTTTATTAAGCTCCACCATACGGTCTTTAACGGCCGTTGTTTTAATAAACCAAGCATCAAGTGGATAGTATAAAATAGGTTTGTCTGTTCTCCAACAATGCGGATAACTATGTTCGTATTTTTCTACTTTAAACGCACGGTTTTCTTTTTTAAGTTTCACACAGATATCAACGTTCACATCAACATAGTTAGGATCGTCTTTGTAATTTTTTACAAAGCGGTTACTAAATTCACCAACACCTTCTACAAATTTTCCGGCTCTATCTACAAGCGTTAAAATACCAATATTATTTTTTTGACCAACACGGTAATCGTCTGCACCAAAGGCTGGCGAAGTGTGTACAATACCTGTTCCGTCCTCTGTTGTAACAAAATCACCTAGTAAAATTCTAAAAGGTTTTGCACCCGGTGTTATTTCCTCAATCGCTTCCATGTTATTAGCAGCAGATGGCATGAGTTGTTCGTACTGTGCGCCTTCAATATCTGCACCTTTAAAATGCGACACTATTTTCCAAGGCAATAATTTTTGCTCCGCGCTATAATTGTCAAAATCTCCATTTTCACCTTCTGGCTTAAAAAGCTTTGATAGCAGGGCTTTAGCAAGCACTACATGCACTGGCGCGTGCGTGTAAGGATTAAAAGTTTTAACCAATACATATTCGATATTAGGCCCTACAGTTAATCCTAAATTAGATGGAAGCGTCCATGGCGTAGTGGTCCATGCTAAATAATATACTTCATTATCACCTGCCGCATCCAGTAAAAATTTATTTTTTGCATCGGTGGCTAACGCCTTAAACATGGCAACAGCAGAAGTATCTTTTACATCTTTGTAAGTGCCCGGTTGGTTTAATTCGTGCGAGCTAAGCCCCGTTCCTGCAGCAGGAGAATAGGGTTGAATACTTACACTCTCGTATAAATATCCTTTCTTATATAGTTCGCTTAAAATCCACCATAGCGTTTCGATGTAATCATTTTCGAAAGTGATATACGGATCATTTAAATCTACCCAGTATCCCATTTTAGTTGTAATCTCATCCCACTTGTCTTTGTAACGAAGCACGGCTTCTCTACATTTTTGATTGTATGCTTCTACTGATATTTTTTTACCAATATCTTCTTTTGTGATGCCTAATTCTTTTTCAACACCAAGTTCTACCGGAAGTCCGTGCGTATCCCAACCTCCTTTTCTTTTTACCTGAAAACCCTGCATGGTTTTATACCTACAAACCATGTCTTTTAAAGTTCTAGAAATCACGTGGTGAATACCTGGCATTCCATTGGCACTAGGTGGACCCTCATAAAATACAAAAGGAGTGCTACCTTCACGTAAACGCACACTTTGTTCAAACGCCTCTTCTTCTTTCCATTTAGCTAAAATTGACTGCTCAATGCTAGGCAAATGAAGGCCTTGGAATTCTGGATATTTTACACGCATACCTTTGTGGGTTAATCGGTTCTGTAATGCAATTACAGACCTGTTTTCAAGGCTGCAAAGGTAATAAATATAAGCAAGGACTTACCTTTACCCTATGAAAATTGCCTTTTTTTCTACCCAGCCCTACGACATCCAATTTTTCGAGTCTGCAAATCAAGCATTTGGACACGAATTGGTGTTTTTTACCCAGGCCTTAGAGCCAGCAACCACAAGCCTAGCGGCTGGGACCCAAGCTGTTTGTTTATTTGTCAATGATCAGGCTTCCGAATCCGCTATAGAGGCGCTTGAGAAGCTTGGAGTTAAAACCATTGCCCTAAGGTGTGCTGGATTTAACAATATAAGCCTAGATGCTGCTAAAAAGGCCGGCATCAGGGTATGCAGGGTGGGTGCCTATTCACCAGAGGCGGTAGCGGAGCATGCTACTGCACTTTTATTAACCCTTACCAGAAAAACACATAAAGCCTATAACCGCGTTAGGGAACATAATTTTGCATTATCCGGATTACTCGGATTTAACTTGCATGGCAAAAAAGTAGGTGTGATTGGCACTGGCAATATTGGGCAAGCATTTTGTAAAATCATGCTTGGTTTTGGATGCGAAGTAACTGCTTTTGATTTAATCGCCAATAAAGAAATGGAAGCGCTAGGTGTTTCCTATGCGCCATTAATTGAGGTGCTAGACGCTGATATTATTTCGTTACACTGCCCACTTAATGAGCAAACAAAACATATCATCAATCCCGAAACATTAGGATATTGCAAAAAAGGAGTGACGCTTATTAATACTGGAAGAGGTGGGTTATTAGATACAAAAGCTGTTATTGATGCGCTAAAAAACGGGACCATTGGCGCCCTTGGATTGGATGTTTACGAACAGGAAGAAAAATTATTTTTCAAAGACTTATCTAGTACCATTATTCAGGATGACACCATTCAACGGTTAATGAGTTTTTCCAATGTACTCCTTACTGGACATCAAGGATTTTTCACCACAGAAGCCATGGAAAAAATTGCCTACACAACACTTCAAAATATTTCAAACCTTGAAAAGAAATTACCCCTCGCTACCGGCAATAGTATTGTCTGAACCACTGTCTGAAGTATTTTCTGAACTGCTATCTGGCAAAGGGTTTGGGAAAAATTTATTTTGAAAAATTAGGAGTATAAAAACGCCTAAAGATATAGATGCGTCTGCTACATTAAAGACGGGTCTAAAAAATTCAAAACTTTCACCACCCCAAAAAGGAAACCAGGTCGGAAAATGTCCATCGGTAATAATGGGAAAATAAAACATATCCACGACCCTTCCGTGAAACAAAGAAGCATAGCCACCTGATGCAGGAAATAAATGCGCAACATTTTGTGCAAAATAATCACTCTGCTCAAAAATTAATCCGTAAAATAAACTATCAATTAAATTACCAAGTGCGCCTGCATAAATCATGGCTGCGCAAATAATAAAACCTTTGTGCATGCCTTTGCGTAAAAAATCACGGAGCAAAAAACTACCCCAAATAACAGCCCCAAGTCTAAATAAAGTAAGGGCTACTTTTCCAAAATCGCCACCAAATTTCCAGCCCCAAGCCATGCCTTCGTTTTCTACAAAATGAAGCCTAAACCAAGTACCCAATACTAGATGCTCTTCGCCAATATAGTAGTTAAGCTTGATGTAAAATTTAAGTGCCTGATCGACAAATAAGATGGCAATTATAATTCCAATAAGATGTTTTGCTTTCAATTCTGTAGCTTTTATTAAAGTGGGTCAAAGATAAGATTTACTCTTCTATGTATATCCTTTTTACACGTGCATTAATGCCACTCATCATTTCATACATGTTAATTCCGGACCAGTTGGCAAGGGTTTCAACCGTAATATGTTCTCCAAAAATTTCGACCTCGTCAGATATCGAGATATCTTTTACTTCCGTTACATCAATCATGGTCATATCCATGCATACGAGCCCTACCACCGGACATAAAATCCCCTTAATATACATTTTACCAGCTCCCGCGCTAAACCGTCTATCATAACCATCGGCATAACCAATACGTACTGTCGCAATACGGGTATCTTTTTGCATAACAGCAGCACGTTCATATCCTACCGATTCGCCTGCTGACACCTGTCTAATTTGAGCAATGGTTGTTTTTAATGATGCCACTTTTCTAAAGCCATTTGTAGCGGTGGCGCTCGTGCCATAAAGCCCAATACCTACACGCACCATGTCTAGCCTAGCTTCTGGGTGCCTTTGTACGGCATGAGAATTTGCAATATGTTTAATGAATGAATATCCGATTTGTTCTGCTAATATGTTACATGCTTGCTTAAAAAAAGTAATCTGTTGCCTCGTAAATGCATCATGCTCCGGTGCATCACTAGCCACCAAATGACTCATCACCGATTTAACAACCATGCATTTATCAGAAACTAATTTTTGGGATAATACATTGATATCTGCAGGTTCAAAACCCAAACGGTTCATGCCCGTATTTATTTTTACATGAATACCATATGCTTCTACCCCCTGATACTTCAAAAAAGTTTGAAAAGCCTCGTATATTTCAAATGAATATATTTCTGGCTCCAAACCATAAGCTACCATGGCTTCAAAACCAGCCTCGTCGGGGCTCATTACCATAATGGGCAAATGGATGCCTGCCCTTCGCAGTTCCACCCCTTCGTCTACATACGCTACCGCTAAATAATCTGTTTTTATTGCGGCAAGCGTTCTTGCAATTTCGGCACTTCCGTTTCCATACGAAAACGCTTTTACAACCGCCATTAATTTGGTGGGTGTGCCAATAGCGTTTTGTATTTGCTTTACGTTGTGTGCAAGTGCTGTTAAATTTATTTCTAGTACCGTTTCATGCATTTTTTGTTCTAGCCAATTTGCAATACGCTCAAATTCAAAAACACGCGCGCCTTTTAACAAAATAATTTCATTTGAAAAATCTTGTAGTCGAAACTGCTGTAAAAATGAAGTCGTACTTTCAAAAAAATATAACTGCGTACTAATTGCTGAAAACTCTTTTTGAACGATAGCTTGATTCTTTTTTAGCTGACTGCCTATTCCAATAAACCGCTTGATCCCAAGGGTTGCAGCGTGCTTGGCAACTTTAGTATATAAGTCTTTGGATGAATCCCCTGTTTCTGCAAAATCAGATACAATGATACTAGACGCCCTTCCTGCAGCCTGTGCTTGCAAATAAAATCCGGCAACTACAAATGAATCAAAATCTAAATTGTAACTGTCGTTAATAAATGTGCAGCCATTGATGCCTTTTTTAAATTGCATGCGCATATCTACCGGCATTAACTGCTTCATACCACTAGCAATAAAAGAAAAGTTTTTACCAAGTGCAAGTAGCGTAAGCATACAAAGTATGGCATTATCAATTGATGCCTTGTCTGTAAACGGCAGCTCTATAATATGTGTTTCGCCCGCATACAATAAATGCAATTCAGTAAAATTTCGGGTATTGATTTCGCTTGTAACAACTATGGTTGCTGGCGCTGTTCTACTCCAAGAATAAAATACTGCAGGACGTTTAAATATAGATGAGTCAGCTTCGATATTAATATGTTCAACCAATTGATCTTTACCATAAATAAATGTATCTACAGTTTCAAATAGCCTACACTTTTCATGAATTTTTTGGGACATACTAGCAAACCCTTCGTCATGCGCATGACCCATATGTGTTAGCACACCGATGGTAGGTTTAATAATTGGAGCGAGGTGCTCCATTTCATGCGTGGTGGAGATACCAGCTTCAAAAATAGCCAACTCGGCGGGAGCGTTCATCTTCCAAACACTAAGCGGCACACCAATTTGAGAATTATAACTTCTTGGACTTCTAACAATAGTATAAGAATGACTCAGTAGCTGATATAACCATTCTTTAACAACGGTTTTACCATTACTACCCGTGATTCCAATAACGGGAATATTAAAATGACTGCGGTGATGGGCTGCAATTTTTTGCAGTGCAGTGAGACAGTTGGGTACTTCAAAAAAAACAGCGTCTAAGCAATAGGCCTTCCGTTTTAAAAGATCCATCTCACTATTCACTACAAAACAGCGAACACCCTGGTCATACAAGCTTTCTATATATTCATGTCCATCTCTTCGTGGACCAGGAAGTGCAAAAAATAATGTTTGCGCCGGAAAAACGAGTTTCCTGCTATCTGTCAAAAGCTGCTCAATAATTATCCCCTCTGTGTCAACTACAGATAGGTCAAGTATATGTGCAATATCTTTTGCCGTGTATTTCATGTAGGTAAATTAAGACATAGATCCGTCTGTAATATCTTTTGGAGTTCCTTTCTTTTTATGAGAAATAGAATAAACAATGGACCCACCAATACAAACCACTATAAACAATAGCGATAAAACAACCTGTATGTTTTTGTCCATCCACTGGTTTAAATAATGTTCGCCAAGCATTTTGACGCCAATAAACACGAGTACAATAGCGATACCTTGTTGTAAATAATCAAATTTAGAAACAGCTCCTCTTAGTAAAAAAAA
>Ga0315908_10001354_pt1 | contig 18436 bp, 8 predicted proteins | sample LakEriMetagenome_12_FD_203520 | JGI IMG/M metagenome (GOLD analysis project Ga0315908, IMG submission 203520) | Freshwater fungal communities from buoy surface, Lake Erie, Ohio, United States - Buoy 4 MA124 | ecosystem: Environmental > Aquatic > Freshwater > Lake > Lake biofilm | place: USA... | reverse complement strand
TATTTATTTTATTTAATTTTCTAATTTTTTTATTTGATCTATTTCAGATTATTATTTTTCTAATTTTTATTCTATCTTTTTGACATAATCAATAATTTCCTTAATTAATCCTGAGTCTAACATATTTTACATATTAAAAAATATTTATAATATTAATTGAATACATCAATATATATTAATCATATATTTGAATGTTATATTATTAAGATTATTTATTGAAGAATATAAAGAGAATAAAAACAATAAGATATCAATAATTTATTATAATAATAATAATAATATGTTATGAATATATTTAAATACAAATATAATGGTATATAAAATAAATATTAAGAATATTAAGTAATTTAAAGAATAATTTATAAGATAAAAAATATAATAAATATATAGGGAATAAAAATCATTTATAAAAAGCAAATTCCTTTTGAGTTTTCCTGACAACAGTTTTATAAGCCTTATCAAAATCTTTTTGAGTAATAACATATCTGTTTTTCCTAACAGCTTACATTCCAGCTTCTTAACAAATACTTTGAATTTCAGCAGCATTAATCTTATCAGGCCTTCCAACATAATACTCTAGATCAACATCTTCAGCGACATTCATTTTGGCAGTAATAGTTTAGAAAATGAGTCTTTTTTATCTTCTATCAGGTAAAGGGAACTCTATTTTCCTGTCCAATCTACCAGGTCTCAATAAAGCAGGATCTAAAGTATCTTATCTGTTAGTAGCCATAATAACTTTAACATTGACAGTTTAATCAAATCCATCCATTTATCCTAATAATTCTATTAATATTCTTTAGACTTCCCTATCAGCTCCAGTTTAAGCATCAAACCTTTTAGTAGCAATAGCATCGATTTCATCAATAAAAATAATAGAAGGACTATTTTCTCTAGCCATTCTAAAAACATCTCTAACCATTCTTGGTCCTTCTCCCAAATATTTTTATACAAATTCACTTCCTACAACTCTAATAAAGCTTGCAGTAGTATGATGAGCTACTGCCTTTGCCATCATTGTCTTGCCTGTTCCTGGAGGTCCATACATTAATACTCCTCGTGGAGGATCTATTCCGATTTATTGATAAAGTTCAAATTGTGTTAATGGTAATTCTATTGCTTCTCTTATTTCTTGTTTTTATTAATCTAATCCTCCTATATCCATATAATTCACATCTGGTTTTTCAGTCACTTGCATCATTTATATGCTGCTATCTGATTCGCTTGGCAAAATGTCAACTATTGCATGAGATGATCTATGAAGAGCTACACTGCAATTTGGTTTTAATAATTCTCTATCTAGAGTTGATAATACTCTCACATAATAAGTAGTACCTTTTATTTTATTTATATATCTTCAATATTTTTATAATTATTATTATAATTATTATTTTTGCTTTTTATATATTTATATTTATTAACAACCATAATTTATTAACAACCTTAATTTATTATGAATCATATTTTATTATCAATTATTATAAATCATATTTTATTATAAATTATTATCAATCATATTTTATTGTCAATCTTATTTTATTTTTATATTTATATTATTTATTTATTGATTATTTCATTCTTATATTTTATTCATTAATTTTATTATTTTAATTATTCTTATAATCCAAATTATAATATTTTATTTTTATTATTTCTATAATATGTATTGAATTTATTATTTTTATTATTTATAATATTTTTATTTATTTACCTGCTGTTGATGATACCATACCATATTATTCATCGATCATCTCTATAAATTATCCGATTACTAAAGGTACTGATTAAATTCTCTTTATTTCCTCTTTTTATCTTAATAATTCTCTTTTTAAATTTTTTTATTCTTCAATAATATATTTTTCTTGGATTTCCAGAAATTCAAATTCCTCTTCTAGTTATTTCATTCTTTTATACATATCTTCATCAATTTCAATCGTTTATTTATTTTCTTCGATTTCCATTTATTTTCTGATCAATAATAAAAATTATATATTACAATTATAAAAATAAATAACATTATATAATTTAAATATATTATTAAATCAAAAATATTTCTTTTTAAATTAATTTTATTTATTAAAAAAATTTTAAACATGTTTTCTGCCATCATTTAATAACACTTTCATTTAAACGTGCATTAAATCAATATTTTCAAATTTTTAGTATCTTTTGTATCCACTTTAAGATATTTATTGTCCTACTTTTTTTTAGATTATCTATAATTTTTCTTCTATTTATACCTAATCTTTTAATTAAAGTATAAATTTTACTATCAATTTCATTTATCAAATTATTTAGTTTTCTGTTTTATAAATTAACATCTATTTTATTTTTTATCTTTTAAGTTTAATTATAATAGACTTTTTTGATTTCTGATTTAGACCTATAAATAACTTATATTTATTTACATTTAAGTTTACAATTGTGGAATTTATTTTGAAGAACCAGATTTAATGTAAGTATTGATTGTCCTGTTTTATACTTAACTATAAATAGGATCATAGTCACCTATTTTCGGTGTATCTTAAACATAATTTCCGTATTATTTTGGAACTAATAATTTATATTTTTATATATTTGTTAATTATTAATTTAAACTATTTTGAACTTATTTTTTGTTTTTTTATTCAAAATTTAAGTTATTTTAAAAATTTTAAAGTAAATTGTTATGAAAATCAGATATTATTTTTACTTTTTATTAACTTCATAAAATTTAATCAGTATTATCAGATTTTTATAATTAATATTTAGTATTTAAAGAAATTAAGTTTTTATCAGACTGAATAATCTAGCTTTCATTAAATATCTTGAATAAATAGCTTTTATCTAAATAAATTATATTATTAATATAGTTTTTACTTTGATTAAATAAAATTTCTTTTACTTTTTAATTACCAAACGATTAAGATATTTTATTATTAATTTTATTTTTATTGATTTTTTTTTCTATTGATTTGCTCTAAATTAATGGTTTTCAATAAAAAGGCTTAGTTTTTGAGTAAATAATAAAGTTTCCTTTTTATACTATTCCATAATTTAATTCATTAACTTATTACTACAATATTTTCACATCTTTTATTTTGCCTTAATTTGAGTTTTTTTATTGATTGTCTTAATTCTTAATAATACAAATTAAAAAATATGTATATTTATTTTTTTATAATTTAAAAAACAAAATAATATATAAAAATGTTAGATATAAAAAAATTATTTTAAATAAAAAACTAATAAATAATTAAAATAAAAAGCATACGTTAATTAATCTTCCAATACCATCCCTCTCTTATTTATAAGCTCTAAATTAGGAATTATAAGTTTGGATCTAACTATGATTATTATATTAATTTTCATTATGAATATTTTGATAATTAACAAAATTAGAATTTTAGCTAAGATTTTCACTTTAATTTCTAGAGAATAAGTGTTATTATTACTGAGTCAAATAGAAATTATTTTGAGTATAAGAATCGAACATAATAAAATAATAAAAAATTATAAATCAAATAGAACATAAAAAGTCAATACTAAATATTAATATAAATATAATAAAGATAATAAATTTAAAATAAGGTAAAATAGAAAAATAGTAAAAACAAATAAGAATGAAATAACGATAATTGAATGTATTAAACAAATACAAATATAATAAATTAATCATGATAATCAAGCCAAGAAAGAATGGACTGACTTAATCCAATTCTAATACAATCTTTACTCCTTATCAAGACTAAGATGTTCAACAATAGCAGCTACCTCCTCATTGATACCCTAAGCCCTTAAATACTCCATAAGATCATTCTACAACTTCTCATCAAGAGTATCAAATTCAGGTCCATTATATTATCCATAATATCTAGCTCCCTTATCCTTAGCCAAGAATTCCTCCACATTATTCCCCAAATTAATTACATAAGCTACTTAAATTTCGCCTTCAACACTAGTACATTCATATACTATGCTCTATCCCTTTCTTGTCAAAACTACTTAGAAATCACAGAAATCTTGTTCATCTTCTTATTATTATTCTTCATCTTATTAATTTTATTCATTTTATTGTTCTTCGTCTTGTTGATCGTTGAAATTGCTTGGGGCTCTTGATTGGAATATTATCCTTACATTTATATCACCATTTTATTTTACTAGTTCCATTGTTTAATTGTTTTCTTATTCTTTTAATTTGAACCCGTTTTATTCCAATGAATCATCTACTGTATGATCATATTAATAATTTTCTTCTTCGTATTTTAGTTCACTTTCTAATGTTTTTTATAGTCTTTATTAGGATTTAATTACTAAATCTGTGCTTTGAGAACCCATTTTATTTAAACTTATTCTTGCCAAGTTTTGAACCTTTATTCTTTTTAATATCTATCTTGCTAACATATTATATATCTTTTTGTATTTATTTATTATTTATATCCACAATTTTATATCGACTGTATTGATTATGTTTTATATTATAATTATTAATTTTATATTTAATTAACAAAATAAAATAATATATTAATATATTTTAAAGATAACAACTATTTTATTTCGATAAAAATACTAATATAATTGAATTATATGATAGATCGAAATTTTTATTAATAAATTTATAAAAATATAAATTTATGATAATGTATAATATTATAAATAATGTATCAATAAAAAATCATAAACATAAATAATATAACAATAACATGAATAGAAAATCTATGATAAGAGAACCAAACATTACTTTACTAACATCACTTTCAACATCCAAATGAATACTCATAGAAGTTTATGAATATCTTTATAGTGTTTTGTACTTAAATTATTAATTTAATAATTACCAAGAAAAGTCCATTAACCACTAAAAAGTAAATTTTTAAAATATAAATTATTAATGGACTGAAAAGAATTCCTAAAAGTTTCAATACTGACAAAATAGCAAATTTATAACTGATATGTGATAAAATATCTAAAAAACTAGCTTCATTTAGTTTAACCATAAAAAACACTAAAAAGAAAATATAAAATAAATGATAAAAAAAATATATGACAAATAAAATAAAACAAAATAATATATAATAAATATAAATAAAATATAATGGCAATAAAAATAATTTACTTAATTTGATAATCAGCATTTCAATAATAACAATAGTAATAGTCCTGGACAAATAATCTCCAATAAGTTCTGGCTAAAACTACTATCCAATACCCCTACTGAAACAAATCCCAAGCACAAAAGTCATAAGACTCATCAAAGGAATAAACAAATCTGAACTATGTGTTTCATTTTTAGGACTTAAAAATCCCTAATGGTCCTAACTATACTCTTGACTACTTTTGCCCCACTTGCCTTTAAATAGAAAGGGGAAAAAAACGATACATAGTTTCTTCAAAACATATTAATTATCAACATCGAAGTAGTATCTAGTAGATTGATTAATCAGCATGTCCTTAATAGAGAAGTAGGATTGTGGGATCTAGTTGGTTAGATGTTGCGACATATGACCTATTAGAGGGTTGTTTACAAATTGGTTGATTTGGTTAAAGTTCATCTGCATGTTTGATTCATATTACGGTTATGGTTATGTTTAAAGGTTGAAGTTAGCAAATGGGTTAGAGATCGGCCTGTTGTTATTTATCATTTATTATATACTTTATATTTAATTATTTTATTAATAATTTTATTGTTTTTTATCTTTTTTTTTTAATATAATTATCTTTATATTTATTTTTATTATTTTATTAAGAATGGCATTTTATACTTTTATTTTTTTTTATTCATTTAATTATTTTATACAAATCTTGTATCCTTTAGCTTTATCTTATAATTTAATATAGGATGAATAAGAAAATGATGAAAAAACTATACAATATTTGATGTATTGGATGGTCTATTTTTTTATTTATTTATTCGAAAATTTATCACTTTATTTGACATTAATTCCTGGATATTTAACAGCTAAATCATTATTTTGTTTGTGGATGATAACCGATACTTTTAGAGGAAGTTTATTTATTTATTATAATTTTTTTTATTAATCTAAATTTAAAAATAAAATTATCAATTTATATTCTTGGTAATATATTATTTATTATTTTAAGTTTAGATCTAATTTTTAAAGAAAAAACAAACTAATTATGATAAATTTTTTTATTTAAATATTATTTATATTTATAATATCATATATTCAATTTAAAATTTCCATTAAATTGTTGATTTTATATTTTAATAACTCAATATTTTTAATTAAAAATTCTTTTTTATATACCAAATGTTGGGCAATTAATAAATTTTCATCAAAATTTAGGTTTTCTTAAATAATTTTATCTATTAATTAGATATTATATATTACCTATATCAAGTATTTTTTAATATAGTTATTTTTTTTAAATAAATTAGTTTTTATTTTATATTTTGAGTTATTATATCAAATATGTTATATTTTATATATTTATTAAAGAATTATTGATATTATTAATTTTTATTTTTATAGATTGATTTAATAAAAATTCTATTTAATGATACTCTAAGTTTAAATTTTATTATTTTTAAATAATTTATATAAGATTTTGTACAATTTGATTAAAATCCAATAAATATTAATTTTAAAATTTTTGGTATTTTTAATTTGATTAAATTTTATCATTTATAAATATAGAGTATTTAATAATCAAAGCGACAAAATTTTAAAATTATTTATCCTAAATTTTATTTAAAGAAAGTAATTTAGATAGAGTAAACTGAAAATGATCCATTAATTAAATATCAAAATTAAAATTTTATATTTTATGCTCATTAATTCTATCTAAATATTAATTTAAGTAAAAAATGGAATATATTTCTTTTCCTTCTTTAATTTTAGTATTTTAGCATCAAAATATTCTAAATTTGCAAGAATGACTAAAAAATGCTTTTTTACAGTCATTTTTAAAATTTCTATCAAAAATTTAAAAAGTAAGATAAAATGCTAAGCTTGCTGAAATTAAATAGTAAACATTAAAAATTTTTAAAGACTTTTTATTTTATCTTATGTGATTTTTTCTCATTTCTTTTAAATTTTATATAAAACCAAATTCATGTTAAAAATCATCTTTTTAATCTAATTCTTAAATGTAGCTTTCTTAAATTTTTTTTTATAAAATTTAATTTTCTACATTTTTATTATCTTTATTATTAAATTTATACTAGATAAACTATAAAAATATTTTTTAATCCTTTTTATTTATTACTTTTAATTTAAACATAAATAATTAAACTATTTATAATTAATTTATAATATTTATTTAATAATTTATAACTACTAATATATATTATTAATTTATAGAAAATCATGACAATTGTTTATACTCTACATATGTATTTTATTCATTGCTAATTTTATTGTTCTCTTCTTATTAATTTTCTGTTTAATCTTGATTTTATTATTTTTATTCTTCTAATTATATAGAATTTTATTCATTATTCTATAATTACTATTATTATTCTTATTATTCTTATTATTCTTAATTATTATTTTATTCTATTTATATTTTCGGTTAAGCAATATTATTATCTGATGGTTATTAAACAGCTTATTATTTTTATTCTTCATTTTCATTTTGTTAATTATTCTTATCTTAATTCTAGTTTTTCTAAAGCGCAACTTTTAAAAAGCTCATTTGTTATTTTAAACTATCTGATAAATCCAATACAGCTTCATTTGCATACTTAACACTGCAAGTAAAATATATAAATAATGAAAATATGATAAATTTATTTAAATTCTTCATTCCAACTTTTATTTATTAAATTATATCTTCTCCAAGCTTTATAATAAATTAACTTTTTTTTACAATTTATATATAAAAGTATAAGTTAAAAATAGATTTAGAATGGATTAAAAATAAAATGATTTCTATCACTAAATAGTATATGATTTTATAAGACCTTATAGAGCTGATTACGATGAATACATGCTTGGTAATAATAAAATAAAATATAATTATAATTAGGCAGTAACACCTTTATGACTCCAAAAGGCATTCTTAGTATAAGAAAAGACCTAAGAATAAAGAACAAAAGAAATTTGACATTAGTAGTATCATTATACTAAACATAAGACGAATAATTTAATAAAAAACCTTGTGTAATAGGTTTACATTGCAATGGAGGATGTAGGATTGAGTAGTTGACTAAAGTGGATGTATTATTAGATAATGGATTTAATTTTATTAGTTTTGATTTTAGTGGCAGTGGAATTAGTGAAGGTGAGTTTGTAAGTCTTGGTTATTATGAAAGTTAGGATATTTAGGTTGTTATTGATTATATTAAGATCTAATAGTTTTATAATGGAAATATTTATTTATGGGGGAGGAGTATGGGAGGAGCTTCTACTATAATTGCTGCTAGCAGGGAACCAACTATTAAAGGTATATTACATTTTTTATTTTATTATATTATTTTTATTTTTATTATTATTATTATTATTTATTATTATTATGTAATTATTCTTTTTATTTTACTATATATTTATTTATAGGTATAATTGTTGATAGTGCATTTAGCAATATGAAATAACTAGCAATTGAATTAGGGCAGAAAATGATACATCTTCCAGATTTTTTTTTCAGCGCTTTCCTTCACTTTGTACGAAAATCAATTGAAAAAAGAGCTCATTTCAATATAAAAGATTTAGACATATTAAAGTTTAGTGGTGAATGTAAAATGCCAGTTTATTTTATCTGTTCTAAAGAGGATACTTACATAAAGTGTCAACATACAATAAAAATGTTTCAGCAATATAAAGGAACCAAAAAATTAAAGTATGTTACAGGAGATCACAATGAACCAAGAGAAGATGAATTCTATTAAGAAATGACATAATTTTTAATAGATTTAGAAAGAATAAATAAACCAAAAGACTATAACTAGATATTTAGTAAAAGTAATAAATTAAAGATATTTGAATAAAATCAATATGTTTTGCAATTATTAGATGAATAACACAATTAGAAGCAAGAAGATAATGATAGTGTTGAAAGTATTGATGAAACTACAGCTCTTAAAATATCAATGAGGTATTCTCAGTCTATTTAATAGTAGTAACTTAATCTTAAAGCTACTTAAGATTTAGTTGTTCCTGATTATATTGTCAAAATAAGGAAATCTCAGTCAATGTAAAATCATTAATAACTTAATTAATCTCCTAAAAAAAAATTGGTTTTTGGAAAAAAACCTTCGTAGACCAATAGCGATAATAAACAATTATTAATTTAAAATTAATAAAGTGGTAATTAATTATTAACATTATAAAATACCAATAGTAATAACAAGTAAATTTAAATATAAAAATCAAATTCAAATACAAATTCATTTTATAATAATTCACCTATTTAAATAAACTATTAGTAATAACCAAATAACCAATTTTAGTATTAATAAATAAATAATAATTAATTTCAATAAAATATTAATAATATATAAATAATTAATTAGCAATAATCACCTTAATAACAAATTTTAAATCAAAATTCATAATAGAATAATTAATATTATAATTAAATTCAGCATAACTAAATTTAAAATAATAATAATAAGTAATAATTAAATAAAAGAATATCACTTTATTCAAATAAAAACTTATGATTAATTATAAAAATATTATAGCACATATTTATCTTAATATAATTAATTTTATCAATTAATATTTTTAAAAATTTTATTTTGATAAAGAATAATTTACATATTGATTAAAATCTAAATATTATTTAGTTGGTATATTAAAAAAATCAAATTTGATTTAATAATTAATTAATTTGATTAATATTAGGTCTATTATTTGGATCGTGATTCCAACAAGCGAACATTAAATTTTTTAATTTTTCTGGACAATCAGATTATATTTTTGATATGTCAGGTCTACCCTTTTTTTCTGTTACATATTTCATGATTTCAATAGGATTTGTATAATCTGCATAAGGAATACTTTATGTTATAATTTCATACATTATTATCTTTAATTAATATTATTTAATATTAATTTTTAATTTAAATTAAATATAAATTACTCCAAATGAATATATATCTGCTTACAAACTATATGGTTTACTTTAAATAACTTCAGGGGCCATCCAATGATATGTCCCTTATAATCCACTTTATAAAAATTCATCAGTGATTGTTTTTGCTAATCCAAAATCTGTTATTTTTAGGTTTACTTGTTAATGAGGATTTATGGTCCTGTCAATCATAATACTTTCATTAAAGTATTTTATTAATTTAATAATAACAAATTTATAAATATAATTATAATAAATTATAAATATCATAATATAAAAACATAAAAATTATATTAAATGAATATATGAATGATATTATAAGTAATCTTGATAATAATAATAAATAATAAAAAAATAAATGAATATTATAAATACTTTAATGATTTTAAATCTCTGTGAAGAATAGGAGGTTTGAGATTATGCATATACATAAGTCCATTAGAAATATGTTTACAAAATAGTATTTTTTAAGCCCAAGTTAATTAGATTTTATTTTGATGCAATAATTAAAACAAATTACCTCCTTCACAATACTCCATTACTAAAATAAACATATCATCTTTTATACAAGCTCCTAAAAAGTGCACTAAATGACTGTGAGGTCTTATTTTTATCAAAGCAGATAACTCTCTTTTGATAAGTTAACATTTATTGTCTCATAGTAAATTGCTTTTAATTTATTTTATTGCCACTTTTTGTCCGACCCATTCACCAATATATACATCAGATGTTGCTCCACTTGAAATTTTTACCTTTATTATTAAATCTTCGTAATCTATTATAAATCCATCAATGTCTATTTTAAATATTATATTTTTTATTAATAAAATATTTAATTTATTATTTACTTTCTTGTATTTATTCTGATATAAAATTTTTTAATTTTTCTTATTTTTCTTTATTTGATAATTTCATAATATTATTTTTTTATTCTATTTCTTTTAAGTTATTATTATTGAAAACAGACATTCATAAATTTTTGTGGGAATATTTCTCAATATCTTAAATAAAACTAGATTCAAATTCATGCTTTTATTTGTTAAAAACGTCCATTTATTTATTAGTATTTAATTAAAAATTTGATTAAATTTAATTATTTTCGATTATCAAATTTTAATAAATTGATTAATTATTTTGAGTATATATATTATAAGATTTTCCAGAAACTAAGATATTTTTGTAATTATTAGAATCATATTAATAATAAAAATTATTATTAATTTGTGAATTTTAATTATTAATATATTATTCATACTAATTAAATTTATCGTTTTATTGAATTTCTAAATTATTTTAATTTATCAATTGATTTTCTATCATATTTTATTAAATTTCATTTTATTTTTATATATTATTAATTTATTATATTATTTAGTTATTAAATAAATTAATGTTTATGTGAGTATTTTAGTTAATATTTTGATCTAAAATATTATTACTAAAATCATGGCTAGTATTATTTTAACTATTATTTTAAGTTTTTTATAACTCTATCTGCTCACTTTATTAAAGAGATTATACTTCATTTTATTATTATTTTTATATTTAATATTATTAAAATGAAAATCCTAGTCTTGTATCTTAATTAATAGTAGTTTAATCTGAAATATTATAGCATAAGTTTGAGCCATAGCACATTGGAATTGAAAATTAGCAAAACTTTTTATTATAATTAATTATGTTTAGTATATAAAAATCATCGTTATACTAAGTTTTTTATTTGTAGAAGTTTTATAATATCTATTAATTCTATAGATCATTTAAAGCTTCTGGGGGAAATTAAGGAATCTAATTTTTAAATTAACTAAAAGAACTCAGCTAATTTAAAGATTTAATTAAACTAAGAAGAATAGTATATTATTCAACAAATTAATCTTAAATTTCTAAAATATCATTTGTTAATTATTTAGTATCGATATTGATTTCATTATGATTAAGATAATTAGTACTTAATTTAAAAGAATATATTAAAATAATAAGAGTGGAAACTAAACTATGAATTTCTTCAAGTAAAGAAAGCTAAACCGAAATTTAAATATTAATTAAATCAAGATTATTAAAAAGCAATTAAGACAATTAATTAATAGTTTTAAAATAATTAAGTAGGTCCAAAATCATCTTATTAGGAATCATTAACTAATTTTATCAAAAGTTTTTCATAAAAGGCTCAAGTGAAAAATTACCCTCTAAAAATTATTCGTAATATTAATGAATTTTCAACTATTCCATTATAACCTATGCAAACTCATAAATAAGAAATGAAAAGTGATTCTATCCATTAGAATATTAATCTACAATAACTTTAAAAATATCATCCAATCTAATAAACAGCTTATTCTAAATAATATAACTAAGAAGCCCTTTATCAGGTTTAGTCAAAGTATAAAACTCAGGCGGACCTTTTCTTAAATAAAGTGTAATAAAAACCATGATTTTAATAACAACAACCTAATTTTAGACATGTTTATTTAACAATTTATAAAGAATATCAATTAATTTATAGACATTATACCTCTTGATCCAACCCTTCAAAATGATTTTCCTCAAATAATGATGAGACAATAATGAATCATCATCATTAAATATAGCCAACAACCAACCTTCAGTACAAGTAGTTACTTTTTTGATCTATGCCACCAAATTATCGAACATGCTCATTTTTTTGCTGCTACTACTTTTCAATATTTTACTTGATTATGTAGTTTAATTACTAACTGTGGTCTAAATATTCAACAAACTCTCTGAACACAATTACAGTTTGCTATTCTTAGCCCAGTTGTTAAGATACTCAATTAGATTATTAATCGAAGGTCTCTCATTTTCCTATATTTTCCATATAAACTCTAATAAATCATATAACTAGTTATCATAAATATAATTCTCCTTAATTACATTGAACTTCTTACTTACAATAGACAAATTACCTTCAAATGGAAATTTCTTAAAACATAACATAAATGCAATTACTCCAACTGCCCATATGTCTACTTTTTCATTGATGTTCTGATTAGTGTATAAATCACATTATTCAGGAGCTCAATAATTAGGAGTTGTATTTTAACTAATTTCTTCTATAATTTTATCACGATTATGTTTATTAATTAAAATACCCTAAATATGTTATTTGCTTGCAGATCCAAAATCACAGATCTTTATCTTACCTATTTTTAATAAGAAAAAGTTACCTTGATTATTAATCAGGATATTTTCTAATTTGATGTCTCTATGTGAGATTTGAAGTTAATGTAAAGTTTTAATTCCATTACAGATTGGCAGGAGAATATTGATTAATAAATTGTAGTTTATTGATTTAGGATAATTGAATACAAATTCTGCTAATGAGTAATTACACTTTTCTAGCACAAATATTCCTTGTTTTCCTATTTTTTAGATATTTATACACTATATTATGTTTTGATTTTCTTTAACTTCTTTTAGTTCTAGTATTTACTTTTCATTTATAAATGCTCTTTCAGTTTCTTTTGATTCCAAATTCATTACTTTTATTACGTAATTACTTATGTTTGTTGAGTATATTTCGGCAAAAGCTCCAGAATTTATTAGCTTCTTACTTTCTATTAGTAAGTCCTCTTTATTTTCTATCTTTATCCGCAATTTTATTTTCTACATTCTTTTATTTACTATTTTAATTATTTTGTTAATTATTATTCTAATGATAAATTATAAAGATTTTATATTTTATATCAAATTAACATTATCATTTTTTTATAAATTATATATGGATTTAAGTATTTAATATAATTATATTATTTTCATATTTTTAACATGAAAATATTTAAAAATAATTATTAGTTTCATCTTTTATTCGTTTAATTTTTATGTTTTTTTAAAATTTATTTAATTTTTAGAGGATTAAATATAATTAATTGCTAATTTTCTGATTTATTATCATATTCATTTAAGTTATTAATAAAAATATCGGTAAACAAATAATAACATGCTGAAACAGAATTTATGAGTAAAAGTATTTGGATCAATAAGTAAACAATAATAAATAACAATAATAAAAAAAATTTAATTATGATTTCTTATTAATTAATTAATTCAATTATTTGAACTGATTGAATTTGTATATGCATTTAGAGAATATTGAAAATAAAAAGAATCATGAATCTAGCCAAATTCATAAAATACTTGAAAAATGTTTTAAAGGAATCATACCAATACTTAAAAACTAACCAAATATTTTTATCTTCAGATCTAATAATTTTGACAGAGTTTAATAAAACGTATATAAAAACATACTCTATAATAATTAGTTAGATAAATAACTAAATATAATACTATCCTTAAAATAAATATACATAATTATTATCCAATTAGATTCTTAAAAGATTAATCATGATTTTAAAAATACTTTAATCATGCTATTGATTTTCCTAAGAGAAGTAAATAAATTTATAAAAGATTAGAAAAATAGCATAAAAACTAATATAAGATATAATGAAAAGGCAGTGGAAAAGATCATGTTAAAATTCATTTTTTTTGTTGATAATTTTAATTAAAAGGATAAAAAGGTTGATAAAGACTGCCACCAAAAAAATAGTCTTAAATCTAAGCAAGTATTAAAAATAGTAAGATTCTTATTTATAAAACCAGACAGGATCAATTCCTAAAACATAGACACAGTTATACTCATTATTACTTGATTAATATAATGAAGTTCTAGTATTTTTCTGTTATTATTGTTATATTGGTAAATAACAAGTACCAAAAATATTATAATTATAGAAAACAAGACTTATTATCAACATAAAAAATCCCTAAATGTAAATAATATTCCTGTATTCAATCCAATACTATATAAAATACCTGAGATTCTCCTTATTCCAAGAGAAATAAAAGTTATTAATATTAGCATACTCGATATTATTATTACTGAAAATCATATTTGATTGCATCATATTTTTCTTCACCTTTTTTTCCTTAATTCTATGTGCAATTTTCGTGCTGGCCAATAATATAATTACAATAAAAGGATCATAAAACGCTATAGCATTCATAATCAAGAAAAAAACAAAAAATATTCTAATATCAAAAGAGTTACATTTATTTAGAATAAATTGATTGAACAAGTTGTTGCAACAATCATATATCAAATTATCACTTATTTTCACATAATTTTTATTCTATTCAATCATCTTAAGTTACTAATAGCTGATCTTTTCCTATCTATTTATCGTATCATAAATAATGGGATAATCTTTCTAATGGAAATATAGTTGAATCTGTATATATTTGGAGTTGTTTTGAATATACTAGAAAGGACAATGTTAATTAATGTAATGCACTTGATTATGGATAATAATATATTAAAATAAATTCTGCAGATTCACCACATTATCAAATTAATTAAAAGTCGATTAAATATCCTACACTATTTTCAATTATTAATTCTGTTTTTTAATTATCTCATTCTTCAATTCCTACACTTTTTTATCTATCTTAACACTATATTTATCATCCAGTTTGAAGAGAAAACAATCAAATATATCAATATACTGTTTGATTTGCAATTATAATACTTATTGATAATACTCATTAGCGAATAACAAAATAAATACGCAATAATCATGTAAACTTTGTTATTAATCTTGATATTTCTCAAATGCATCTTAAATATACAGATTGTCCTTATCTTTTTAAGTAATAAAATCAAATATACACAATACCTATCCTTTAGATTTCCTAAAGATGAATTTTTAAAATATTTGTATTTAATCAATCTGGATTATACCTGCCAATAAGTTTATTCCGAAAACTTTCTCTTCTTATTCTAATATTAATATTTGTTCCTTTTATAATTAAAATTATTGAATTCTTTATTTTTTCTCTTCTTCATTCTTCCCTTAATATATTAATATTCTATAGTCATTTTCTTCCAGCCTTTCTAACTTTTTTTCTAATATTTTTGTTAGTTTTGATAAACAGAAGTATTGTAAATTTAAAATAAGTTTATCTTCATGAATAAGTTTATATTATTCGATCTTTTCATGTAAATTAATCTGAAATCCATCTAAAGCTTATACTTTTTATTTTATTTCTTCTTAAGAAGTATTTATTATCTCTTCAATCATTTCTTGGTCATTTTTTTCATCTTTTTTTATATATTTATAATTGAATAGATTCATCATGTTAAAAATATCAATTAAAATGTTTTCATAATTGACAAAATCACTTTTAGATTAATTTATTCACTGTTCATTGTTCTCTTCTTATGGAATTATTACTTTCTCTAATAATAACAATACTTTTATTATTTAGAATAATTTTTCTCGTTAAATGATTAATTTATATGTATTTATATTTGGGATTAGGTTTAGCTTCATTATTATTTAAAAGTATATCAATATCTTCAAACAATTTTACAAATATATATAAATATTTTAATATATAATAAAATTAATAAATAACTTATTTATAATCTAATCGTAGAAAAATATAAGAATAAATAATATAGTATTTATATATAAAGTATAAGAATATATTATAAATATATAATAATATTATAAATATATAAATATAGTATAGAAATAATAAAATATAATTGCAAAATAAATATAATAATAAATGGAACTTCTATAACCGAAACCTTTTGACACAGTAAGTGTGAGTCAATAATCAATGACATACAACAAACACAAATCCCAACGTAAATACAATCATGTTCACTCTCCAAATCAATAAACATACATAAACTGCGAAATTTGTCAAGAAATGTACATCAAATAATAAGTGAACAAGAAAAACAGACGATATAATTCAATGCAATTTCCTCCTGAAGAATTAGATGAAGCAGTTCCAGATAATACAAATAAAGTACGATTCCAAAAAATTCAAAAATAAAGAGGAGAGTATCAACAATCTGAAAACATCAAACAAATTAAAAATGATAGATATTCATCAATTTATGACCAATAATATAATAAAAATCCCTCATAATTGAACAGCAATAACAATTCTAAAGTAAATAGTATAAATAATACTCGGTTTGACGAAATCAAAGCCATGAAAAAAGAAATTGATGAAATTAATGAACATTTCAAACAACAAAATGCATTATAATATTAAGAAATCAACAATAGAAAAGAAGTTGAAAACAATAATAAATTATAATCTCGACAATCAAGTATAAATAATTCAAATAACAGTTAAAGATTAGTAGAATTATCATTAATGTAAGACAGTAGTGTAGATTTAGAGTTAAGATTGTTTGAGTTATTTGGTCAAGAATATTTCAATAAGATTGATTATGATAGTCTTGTCGAGGATAATATCGAATATATCGCCCATATTCTTGGAGAGTGTGAGTGTGGAAAAGGTAATGGGGATTAAATTTGTGTTATAAGAAAAGATAAGAATAAAAAGTTAAAGGTTAAGTTTAGAAATGGCATGAATACAAGTTATAGTAAGTATTTTTAATAGTTTGCCAATTAAACTTAGACCAAATTGCCTAAGATTGTATAAGATTGTAGGTTAGATAATCTTGAGGTAGAAAATAATTTCTATATTTCCAACCAGACCAATAACCAGGTATAAAAATCATCATTATATAATCATAATACAAAAATACATTCTAAAATAAAATAAAATAATCACAAAATAAAAATATAAAAATATAATAATATAATAATAATATAATAATATAATAATAATATAATAATAGAGTGAATTCAAAAACAAAGAAAAAATAAATGATGAGCACATAAAACGAGTAAATGCATCAGATACTCTACAAGAATACGGTCCCCTTCAAAACTTCAGTAATTACAAACAAACATACATGAATTTCATAAGTGATAATTCTATAGCAGACCCTATAAATCCCGTTGAAAACAAAATGATGATAATGAGACTGCGTGGAAGATCAACTTACAATAAATCATTCGTTTAATTCTAAGACGATGATTATAAAACTCGTTTAATGAAGGAAGAGCATAAAAGTGCACCTTTTGCTAGATATGCGCCTTTTTTCCCTGAAACTGCCAATAAAAATATGAATAGGTTTATTAATACTATTAATCCTATTGTTAATAAACCTAATTATCATAATATGCCAATTTTGAATCTATAAGAACCCTAATAAAATTTAGGCAAGTAGTTAGTTTATGATGGTACTTATAAAACTACTTTTCAAAAGACTTTTAATCCTAAAGTTGTTGATCAATAATTTAATAAGCCTGATGTTAATTAATTAAAGGTTATGTTGTTGGATAAGCTCAGAAATAAAAGGATAAATAATTAGTAGTTGCTATAATAGTAGCAGCAGTAGACTAGTATTATTAATAATCATTCATCACTTGTATGATTTTATTATTATTATATCATTTTTATAATTTATTATTTATATCATCATTATCGTCAATATTATTATTATTATTATTATCTTTATTTATCA